>AUXO017767722.1_pt1 | contig 18347 bp, 10 predicted proteins | sample 768731 | NCBI WGS metagenome assembly AUXO01 (sample SAMN02715735, study PRJNA202380) | gut metagenome | biome: sheep rumen | host: Ovis aries | place: New Zealand: Palmerston North
TGAATATCAATTTATATCTATATGGAGGATTAAATGGATTATCAGAAAAGATATGATGAATGGTTAGAGAAGCTTGATGAAAGTGATCCTTTAAGGGCTGATCTTCTTTCTATAAAAGATGATGATGTTGAAAAGGAGGATCGTTTCTATCAGGATCTCAGTTTCGGTACGGCAGGTCTCAGAGGCAAGGTGGGGGCCGGAACCAATCGTATGAATTTTTATACAGTTGGTAAGGCAACTCAGGGTATTGCGGATTATATTGTAGAGCATGGTAAGGAAGCTATGGAAAAGGGTGTTGTCATCGCCCATGACCCGAGACATTTTTCCAGGGAGTTTTCAGAGCTTGCGGCAGGTATTTTTGCAGCTAATGGAATAAAGGTATATACATTCCCGGATCTCCGTCCTACTCCGGAGCTTGCATTTATGGTTTCACGTCTGGGCACTCAGGCCGGAATCAATATCACTGCTTCACATAATCCTAAGGAGTATAACGGCTACAAGGCTTACTGGGAGGATGGCTGTCAGGTATCCAGTGAAGTTGCCGATGGTATGCTTGAGAAGATCAATGCTGTCGATATCTGGACAGGCATCAGGAAGTCGGACTATGAGGAGGGCGTGAGAAACGGTCTCATCACTGTGCTGGGTGAGGAGTATGACAGGGAGTATCTCGACAAAGTACTCGGACTCGCAATTCACAAGGGACTGGAGCTTGATCTCGACATTCCTTTTGTGTACACACCGCTTAATGGCTGTGGGTCTATCCCATTCCGTGAGATGCTCAAGGCTCGTGGCTTCAGGAACTGGAAGATCGTTCCTGAGCAGGAGATGCCGGATCCGGATTTCAAGACTGTAGGTTATCCGAACCCTGAGGATCCGAAGGCCTTTAAACTGAGTGAACAGTACGGCAGAGAGTTTGGTGCTGAGCTTCTTATGGCAACAGACCCTGACTCGGACAGATTTGCCATTGAGATACGTGACGATGAGGGGAACTACATTCCTTTAAATGGAAACCAGACAGGATACCTGCTTGTAAACTATATCCTTGAGGGTCACAAGACTGCCGGTACTCTTCCGGAGAAAGGTGCTATGGTAAAGTCTATAGTTACTTCTACCCTCTCCGATATCATCGCCAGGGCTTATGGTGTGGAGATGTTTGAAACACTTACAGGTTTCAAGAACATCTGCGGTAAGATTCCATATCTTCATGAGCATGGCTACACCTATCTTTTCGGTTATGAGGAGTCTGTAGGTTATGCGGCTTGTGAGGAAATCCGTGACAAGGATGGAATTTCAGCCGGTATGCTGGTGGCTGAGGCAGCTGCATACTATAGAAAACAGGGAAAGACTCTTTATGATGTACTTCTCGAAATCTATGACAAGTATGGTTACTTTGCTGAGGATGAGCCGAACCTTGTTCTCGAGGGTATTCCGGGAGCACAGCGCATCAAGCGTATGATGAGCTCTATTAGGGAGGATCATCCTACAGAGCTTGCAGGATACAAGGTTTCAAAGGTCATCGATTATAAGGACGGCTATGAGGATATCCCGCCTCAGAATGCATTGAAGTTCTTCCTTGAGAACGGTTCCTGGTTCGCTATACGTCCGAGCGGTACCGAGCCAAAGATCAAGTTCTACATTTACTCAAACCAGCCATCACGTGAAGAGGCTGTAGCGGTCAACAAAAAGCTGAAGGATGAGATACTTGCTCTTATACAGACTATAGAGTGATATATAAGCATGAAAAACCGGTCGCAGATTTGCGGCCGGTTTTTTAAAGCATTCCTCATATTCCATATATGAAATTGTATGGAATGTTTTCGTATGATAATATGTAGTAATAGATTATACATTTATTATGAATTACGGAGAAAACATGAAAAAGATCAACATCGGAATGTTTGGAATAGGAAATATCGGTAAGGGAACATATCAGACCCTCGAGATGAGTAAGGCAAAGATTGAACAGTCTACAGGTATGTCACTTGAAATCGTGAAGATTCTCAATCGTCATCCTGAGATAGACAGAGGTATCGATATACCTAAGGAAAAGTATGTGACAGATGCCTATGACATCATTAATGATCCTGATATAGATATAGTTATCGAACTTATCGGCGGTATCGAGCCTGCGACAACCTACATGGCTGATGCACTTAAGGCCGGTAAGCACGTAGTAACAGCCAATAAGGCAGCAATTGCAGTTAACGGGCAAATGCTTCAGGATCTCGCTTATAAAAATCAGCTTATGCTTCGGTTTGAGGCAAGTGTTGCGGGAGGCATCCCTATCCTCAATGCTATCTCCAGTGCCCTTATCTCTAACGAGTTCAGTCAGGTTCAGGGTATACTGAACGGAACTACCAATTATATCCTCACCAAGATGACAGAGAACGGCACTCCATATGAAGAAGTTCTCAAGGATGCACAGAGAAAGGGATTTGCTGAGGCAGACCCTACCGCAGATGTTGAAGGTATCGATGCAGCCAACAAGCTGTCGATACTTATCTCTCTTCTCTTTGGTATCGGCATACAGCCATCTGAGATTCCTACAAAGGGTATCACTACTGTTACCAGTGATGATATAGCATTTGCCAAGGAATTCGGTTACAAGATCAAGCTCCTTGCTACCGCCCACAACGAAGATGGTAAAGTGACCTGCAATGTAGAGCCTACCCTCGTTTCAGAGAATCATCCTCTTGCCAATGTTAACAACGAGTTCAATGCTGTCTACATCACAGGCAACGCTGTTGATAACCTCATGTTCTACGGACGCGGTGCCGGGCCACTCCCGACAGGAAGTGCTGTGATTGGAGACGTGGTGAGTGTTGCCAGAAAGATAGAGAAAAGCGCAGCTTACGATCTGCAGCCGCACCTGAGATATGATTCTGACCTTGAGTTTGCCGGAGAAGGAGCACACCACTATTATATCCGCGTACATGCAGTGGATCATCCGGGTGTACTCGGACAGATAGCATCAACCCTTGGCGTTTACGGTATCGGCATCAAAACCATGATGCAGCAGGCCGGAGACAATACCGGCGGCACAGTTCCGATGATCTTCATAGTATACGATATCGACAAAGGCATACTTTCAACAGCCCTCGAAGTACTACTGAAAAACGGCTCAGTTTCATCTATTGACAATGTTTTGAGAGTTCTCAAATCTTAAACGTTCAGGGATATTATATGTAGCGTAGAGCCGCTTAGAGGTCTTGCTTTAGAGTTTTCCGCTGCAGCGACCCGATTTTGATTGGTGCCCACTGGCTCTTAGACGAGGTATATGCTGTTATAAAGAAAATGCACGGGATGTGTGCCGTGATTGCGAGTTGAAAGAACTTCCTGCGTAGGCCATGTACGTATCCAGCTGCAAGAAGTGCAGCTGGGACGAACATGGAAGCAGGATGTACTTTCAACCGAGTGACCAGGTACACGCCCGTGCATTTTCTGTATTAATTAATACACTAAAAAATGATTTATTCCTCACCAAGTGAAGTCATCTCATAGCAGAAAATCATATTTCCACTAGGATCAAGACCTATACTCTCGTTTCCGTCAATGTATGCCGCATAACCATTGTACAGACTTGGATATGCAGGCACCTTGCGGAGTTCATTCAGATTCTTGTCGAAGATGGTGCTGTTTGAACCATCATTCTCATAGCTTATAAGCATCCATTCGTTTGTGATCTTGTCGCATATCACACTGAAAGAACCATCGATAGTATATCGTTCATTCAGATCCTCATCATAGATCCACTCTGTAGAGTTGTAGGTCTTATCATCATATTTCGAAACAGTGATAAACGGAATATCCGCAATTCCATTCATGGTGTAGAACGGATATGCATAGGAAGCCCCCTTAACAAAGGTACGCTTTCCTGTCTTGATATTCATGAGCCATATTCCGGTGTTATCATCAGAGTAGGTACCGGTAGGCCCCTTTTCAGTACCATCGGCATAGGCTACAGGAATCTTGTCACAGAACAACCATGGACTATCATCCTCTTTGTAAAGCTCGTTTCCGTCATTGTCCATGACGATCACATTCCATTTACTGTCACCAAGATAAGAACTTAAGTAGAATCCCCAGTCAAACTTACTGATAGTATCATAATTGTCTATGGTTTTAATGAGATAACCGGAAGGATCGATGAGATCCACATGATTATCTTTGACACCCAGCTTGTTGCCGTTTGAGAGATATTCCGCACTGCTGTAGCCTGCACCGAGGATGTTCTGCCCCTGTTTGTTTATCATAGCGGCATAATCATCTTTACGAACATGGGCTATACCATTGTCGAAAGGCTGGGCATACTCGTAAGGCCCCATGACGATCTTTTTGGTGGTTTCGTCTACATAATAGTAGTTGTCGTTAAGCCAGAAGACATAGTAGCCTTCACCGTAGGAAACATCATATATCGGGTATGCATCCTTCATCATTTCCGTGATCCTGCCATCATTTGCAGCATCAAACTCCTCGTAGGTCATAACTACCTTGCCTGAGGTATCGTAAATTACGAAATCATTAGACTCAGTATCTTCCTTGCAGAGTACATGACCATCCATGCCGGCAACATAAGCATACTCAGGTGAAACAAAGCTTCCGTCTTTGGCGATAACCTGACTGCGAATGATTCCGTCCGGAACGTATCCGTCAGTATCTGCAGGTTCCGAGGAGTTATCATTCTCATAGTATTTTTCTGCGCTGTAGAATGGCAGATAATACTCGTTATAGGTCAGAGGATCATAGTATGTGAGGGTGTGTATACCACCATATACAGGGTCCGTAACAAGACGTCCGTTTGTATCAAAGAAACCGCTCATGTAGCCGCCGATATAGGAGTAGCCATCATCGTCATCGTAGCTGACATCTACATACAGAGGACTGCCGGAGTACGGGATAAGCATGCCGTAATCATCACGTACTTCCACAGAGGTGAGTGTCCCTTCCGGTGCGTCATTCAGACGATTATACAGTTTGTTGTGCTTGGTTTTTTCTTCCGGCGCGTCATCAAACTCGGAAACATCCTTTACAGATACATAGCCCTTGGAAGCGATGAGACGCTGTCCGTCTGTAGATACCAGCCAGTCATAGATGACTTTTGCTGACTTTGCACGCGGGTTATCAGAACCCTCATCATCAGGTATGACGCAGTAGTCAGAGTTCAGGTGAGGATACTCTTTTTTGCGGATGGTATCTGCGTTAGGCTGTACTCCGTCGACTGCGATGATCTTCAGATCATCCGCCATCTTCATGTCATTGGCATAATAGTATACTGAGTAGCCGATGGCATTGGCCGAATTGTCATAGGACTTGACTGCTGTCATAAGCTCACCCATTTCGGTCGCCACAAGTCCGCTAGGAGCCTTTTGCATGGCCTCACCTTTCATGACATGCTTCTGCATGAGTGCCTGAGAACCGGCCCCTTCATTACGCTGGAAAGCAATGATTTCTTCGTCATTACCACCTACTTCTTTCCAGTTCTTTATCTTGCCGAGGTAAATGTCTCTGATCTGATCCGTTGTGAGGGAATCCACAGGATTTTTCTTATTTACAACAAAAACAAGAGCCTCTGTTGCTATGGCTTCCATCTTGTACTTGAAGCCTGCTTCAGCAAGTTCATCATAAACCTTGGCATTAGGTTCACCGACGATGAGGATGTCAGCCTCGCCTGAGCTTAAATTACGGAAGGACTGTGTGGTTCTGTTGAAGCTGCACAGCTCTTCTGCTTTTTTCTGGTCAACGTTCAAAAGAGTTCCTGCAACAGCTTTGGCGAGAGGCACCATTGATGTGGAACCATCCATACGAGGGAAGTTTTCCTCAGTGAAGGTATAGTCCGGAAGTTTTATAGGATTGGCTGCGGGCTTTTTCTTCTCTTCCGAAGTGACCTCAGTTTCTCCCTGAGAAGCGGATTCTTCCACTTCTGATTCTGTAGCGGCAGCAGGTTTCTGACCCGGTGCATCACCTTTCCCGGAACCTGTGTTACAGCCGCTTAAGACGAGGGATGTAACGCCAAGAACCGCAAGACATCTTTGTAGTAAACGTTTCTTCATAGTCACTCTCCTTTTTATTGACTTACTATGCAATCCTACAGTTATGATAGCCTTTCATGACATGCTTCTGCATGAGTGCCTGAGAACCGGCCCCTTCATTACGCTGGAAAGCAATGATTTCTTCGTCATTACCACCTACTTCTTTCCAGTTCTTTATCTTGCCGAGGTAAATGTCTCTGATCTGATCCGTTGTGAGGGAATCCACAGGATTTTTCTTATTTACAACAAAAACAAGAGCCTCTGTTGCTATGGCTTCCATCTTGTACTTGAAGCCTGCTTCAGCAAGTTCATCATAAACCTTGGCATTAGGTTCACCGACGATGAGGATGTCAGCCTCGCCTGAGCTTAAATTACGGAAGGACTGTGTGGTTCTGTTGAAGCTGCACAGCTCTTCTGCTTTTTTCTGGTCAACGTTCAAAAGAGTTCCTGCAACAGCTTTGGCGAGAGGCACCATTGATGTGGAACCATCCATACGAGGGAAGTTTTCCTCAGTGAAGGTATAGTCCGGAAGTTTTATAGGATTGGCTGCGGGCTTTTTCTTCTCTTCCGAAGTGACCTCAGTTTCTCCCTGAGAAGCGGATTCTTCCACTTCTGATTCTGTAGCGGCAGCAGGTTTCTGACCCGGTGCATCACCTTTCCCGGAACCTGTGTTACAGCCGCTTAAGACGAGGGATGTAACGCCAAGAACCGCAAGACATCTTTGTAGTAAACGTTTCTTCATAGTCACTCTCCTTTTTATTGACTTACTATGCAATCCTACAGTTATGATAACATAAAAAGAACGGAGCTTCTTGCGAAACTCCGTCCTGATTATTGCCTCATAACATAGAATCGCCTAAAGACTTAATAATCTTTTTCTTTCATTTTTCTCATTCTAGAGTAAGCAAGGCTCACTAAATCCTGAACATCATTGGTTTCAGATGCACGGGCCATGCCATAGTTTACATGTATGGAACATTTAAAGCCGCAAATGTCATGTATGTCACGTATATGACCGACAGCCTGCTGCATAAGATCCATCATATCATTGAAGCCGGTGGTTTGCTTACATATCATAAACTGGCCTCCACTGATTCTTGCCAGTATAAAACTTGTGTTAAATACAGTCTGAAGTACTCCTGCGATTTTTCTGAGCAGCTCTTCAGAAACCGTGTCCCCATAGTCTGCGTGAATGTCAGCGTACTCAGGAACATCCAGAGAAATAAGCATATAATTGTCACGATGCTTTGTGTAATTGTCATTCAGATCAATATATGCAGCCATGAGCCCTTTTATATTCATAAGCCCGGTGACAGGATCGGTCATGTTGATTTTATTACACTGATCAGTTGTATTATCTACATCGGCATCAATAAAGAATCCCATAAGTCCGCATATCTTTCCATTATTATACATTGGATATTTGGTTACTTCTATATGATGCACAGCACCGTTAACGATATTCTGACGTACGGCTCCGGTTATGATCTCTCCGGTGTTTATCAGTCTTTCCTCCGCTTTTCTCGACGTAGTGAAATCAATCTGCACACCTATCTCGCTGTCGGTTTTTCCTATAAGCTGTTCAGGAGTAAGCTTGTAGTATTCATAGAAAGCCTTACTTGCACCGAGAAACCGGAGATTTTTGTCCTTCCAGAAAAGCTTTGCATCACTCTTGTTGACCATGATATCCCAAAGATTATCTGAGAGGTCTGTCTTATGGTTCACTGCTTTTATATTCAGTAATTTAGTGGCATTTTTCAGAACCTCAGGATCATTGATCACCGCAGGCTTGGTGCTGACCAATAGCTTATGGGCATTGGAACCACGGAAGGAAGTGATATTAAACTCCGTCCACTCGTAGCTTCCGTCGATCTGACGAAGCCGGAATAAAGCGGAAAATGTTCCCCGCTTATTATTTTTAAGCTTGCTTCTGAGGTTTTCCGGTGATGTAAAGAACTGCCATCTTTCCTGCTCACTTGGGTGGATATACCGGAGCAGATTCTCGGAATAGTACTTATCTGTGTGTGAAATAGTATCTCCGACTTTTTCCGAAGGTAAGTTGCTCGCGATGATAGTGGCGGTCTTCAGCTTCGTATCAACATAGTGAATACAGCCGTAATTAAACATTATCTTCCGTGCAATGGTATCAAGCTCGGAAGTATGTCCCTTGTCTTCCTCATATACAAGTTGGTTCATGGTGGCTGAGATCACTAAATTATGGTCGTTGCCGGAAAGTACTTTAAAAGTAAGTTTATAGTAATTCCCATTGGCAAGAAATGTAATGTACTCCTCCGATGAACTGGACTCGGCTCTGAAGGCAAGATTACGGCATTTCCGTCCCTTTGGATTTTCCGGCAGGTTTATATTGTTTTCAAATGCCCTGAGATCTGAGTATCCGGCTGTGAGGAGGGTTGCATCAAACTCTTCGTTACTGAAGAGTCCCTTGAAGGACTTGCCGTCATACGTGAAAAGTGCCATAGGTTTATCTACGATAACATTGGTAAGTCCGGCTTTGTCGTACATCACAGAAACATTTCTTTGTTCCCACTTGAAATTCCGGCTATCCAGATACTTGAACATATCGTCGCAGGCCATGGCACTGCCGAAGTAGTTGCCCTGAACCTTTTCACAGCCGATACTCTTTAAAAACAGATACTGTTCTCCTGTTTCAACACCCTCTGCCAGTGTGTGCATTCCGAGCTTTTTTGCCATCTCAACAATCATTGAAACTATGGTCATTGCCCGCTGGTTAAAATTACTGAAGAAGCCCATATCTATCTTGATCTCGTCAAAGAAGAAATCCTTAAGCACGTTAAGTGATGAGTATCCGCTTCCGAAATCATCCATCCATACTTTGAAGCCTTCATCATGAAATCTGTCTATGGCATTTTGGATGATACCGTTATCGGCTACCAGAGAAGTTTCCGTTATTTCTATGTTGATGAGGTTCTTGCGAATGCTGTATTCATTTACTGTATCGACTACACTCTTGACAGGATCATCTATAACAAAATCCGCTCTTGAGAAGTTGACTGAAACCGGCAGTACCGGAAGTTCCATGTCCTGACGTTCTCTCTGCATTTTTGCGACCTGATGAATTACGAAATTGTCCAATATATTAGAGAGACGATTGAGTTCCAGAAGCTGTATAAAATCACTTGGGAGCATCATGCCGTATTCCGGGTCATCCCATCGTGCCAAAGCTTCAAAACCACAGAGTTCACCTGTGAGTGTACGGATAACAGGCTGAAGATAGATTTTGATCCATCCATGAGCTATTGCTGTTTCAAGGTTTTTAACGATGTGTTCTTTTTTGGAATTTTCATCAGCAAGAGTTTCATCAAACCAGACAAAACCCGAATTATAGTTGTTTCTCAAGGTATCACAGGCCATGCGGGCACGGTTGCAGGCCAGGTCTATGGAGGTGATGTCATCATCGATACCGTAAACACCTATACGTACGGGCAGGGTATGCCCATCGTTCAGATTCTGAATCTGTTTTATGATACCGTTTAACTCTATATCGATGCCCTCTGCAGGAGTCAGTGCATAGAATCTGTCTTCACCGAACCTTGAACAGTTGTATTTGCCGAAGTGTTGATCCAGAATACATGAAATACCACACAGTAAACGATCTCCCTCTGCCGGACCATAGTTACTGTTGAAGCCTTTCATGTCCTTTAGGTCCAGAGTGAGAACCACTGCGTGCTTGTATCTTTTTATTAAGTTTGGTAGATCTTTTTGAGCTTTTTCAAGAAAAGAACTGCGACAAAGAAGCCCTGTAAGCGAATCAAAGTTCAGCTGCAGAGTATCGGAAATTGTTGAAGCATGTGTTGAATCGGTATATATTTTATTAACCTCAGCGGTTATAGAATCATCCATATTTATTATAAAGGCTCCTAAACCCTCTACTATTACTATCGTCAGGGTATGGTGAAAATATAAAAAACATACTACCTGTACAGATTTTACTTCTTAAAATTTAACATATACTACGTCACAAAAGTGTCACAATTTAAAAAATAGATTTTTGTGATTGATTACTGCAAAAAAATATTCTGCTGACGCATATTCTGTCTGATAAATATATACAGTACTGTAATGAAAAAGCGTTGATGAAGGGGGAAACCTTTCATCAACGCTTTTATGTTGTCTTATATTAATGTTTGAAGCTTCAGGATAACCCGTGGATGTGATCAGCCAAGCTTTACAACATTAGCACCGGCAATACGTCCGTAGGTGAAGATGTCAGCGATAGCATTACCACCTAAACGGTTTCCGCCGTGTATGCCTCCGGTAACCTCACCGGCTGCGAAAAGACCAGGGATAGCCTCTCCATCCTCATTGATGACCTGAGCGTCTGTGTTGATTGTAAGACCGCCCATGGTGTGGTGGAGAGATGCCTTTCTAGGAGAGATAACGATACCAACATCAGGGTTCTTCTCGATAGCCTCAAGATCGATCTCACCGGCGAGAACTTCCTTGCCGAAGTCAGGATCCTTCTGGTTCTCAACATAAGAGTTGTACTTCTCGATAGTCTCGCGGAGCGCCTCTTCTGTAAATGCAGGTGTCTGTCCGGCAGCGGCTGTCTTGGTAGCTTCAGCAAGCTCTGCAAGAGTTGAACCATACCATACATTGCCTGTCTCAACCATGTGCTCTACAGTGTTTCCGAAAAGTGATGATGTAGGGTCAGCACCCTCGCACTTTCCTGTCTCCTTTGATGAGCCGGCATAGATGATGTAGAAGATACCGTCATCAAGACCGAGAGATGCCTTGGCAAGAACATCACGCTCAGCATACTCGTTTACGAAACGGTTGCCCTCTCCGTCGATCCAGATCTGCTCTGAAGCGTCAGCCCAGATACCATCTGTCATAGTTCCCTTTACAGGAGATGATGAAGGCATAAGCTGTGAAACACCGAGATCAACTGTACCTGCTCCGACTGCCTGAGCCATAACGATACCGTCACCTGTATTTGTACCTACGTTTGTTGTAAGTGTATGATCTGTGAGGTCATCGCCCCAATACTTATCATATTCCTTAACCATTGCAGGGTTTGCGCAGTAACCACCTGTTGCAAGGATAACACCCTTTGATGCATTGAGAGTTACCTTTGTTCCGTCTGCCTTCTCAGCTTCAACACCTACTACCCTGCCGTCTGCATCTGTGATGAGGGACTTACCGGCTGTTTCTGTGTAGATAGTTACGCCTGCCTTGTCAGCTGCTTCCTTAAGAGCATCAATGAGCGGCTGTCCGTTCTGGTAAGCGTGTGTTCTAGGCCACATAGCACCAAGTACTGTGTATAATGTCTCGCCTGCGCCGGTGTGGCTAGCTGTGTCGATACCGAGATCTCCTGTCCAGTCATATGAATCAAGAGCATTCTCAGCAAGGTTTCTTGCGAGGTCAATGTTTGAAGCAACCCATGTTCCATCGTTCATCTCTCTGAGACCACCTGTGTAGATGTGCCACATATGAAGAGGGATTGAATCGTATCCCGGCATATCCTTACCGGCTGTCTTGCCTTCATTGTCCTTAAAGAACTTTTCAAGGTCTGACTGAAGATCTGTGAGAACTTCCTTCCACTCCGGGAATGAATCGAAATGAAGATTAGGATCATCAGCTGAAAGTGCAAGGTAGCTGTCAAGAGTATTCTTCTCTGCCTCGCTCATGATACGCTCTGACTGGGCTTCAGGGTCAACAGCATTGAAAGCGCCGCCGGCCATCATAGTATCACCACCGAGAACTGAACCTTTCTCAATAAGAGTTACAGATGCACCCTGCTGTGCTGCTGAGATAGCTGCAGAAAGACCTGCTCCGCCACCGCCGACAACTACTACATCCTGGTCATAAGTCTCATCCTGACCGGCTTCAGCATGCCACTCATTGGCATCAAGCTCTGTGAGGTCAAGACCTGCAGCCTCTGCTGCATTTCTTGCGGCTCTCATGATTGCGTTTGAGCAGAGAGTTGCACCGGTTACTGCATCAACCTTTGTTGTCTGATGTTCAACAATCTGTGCCGGGATACGCTCCTTGGCAACAGATGTAAGTGAATCTGTTTCGCTGATTTCTGTAAGATCAACCTTTGTGATCTTGCCATCTTCTACAGTAAGCTTTACTGTTACAGGACCCTGCATACCTGCAGATGTTCCCTCAAACTCGCCGCTGATGCTGTCAGTATCTGTTGCGGTTTTCTCTGTTTCTGCTGCATCTGTTGCAACTGATGTTTCCTTGGCTGCTTCTGTTGTTGCAACCGGTGTTGAGCCTGAACTGCAGGCTGTGAGTGCCATGGAAGCAACAAGTCCCATAGCTAATGCTCGCTTTTTCATACAAATCCTCCTTGGGTTTCATGGCTTTATGCCATAAAAAATGACGGCTGAGCTCACTGCAATTCTTCCTTTTGCAGCGGGCTCACCGTCTTTTAGTATAGCATAAATATGAGGCATTGTTTATTGATTAACAAAGAGTTGCAACATGTTTCACAAATAAATACAATGTATGCAATTGAATTGAGACAATTGTTATAAATGGATGTCTGTTGTCATCTCATGATGATCCAAAGTAACACCTCCGGAATCAGAAATAGCACGTTTGCGATGGTAAAAAAAGTGAAGTACCTGCCGGTGTTTTCTTTGTACTCTTTAGTGTAGGCTTTGTAGGAAATAAGGCTTGCCATGGAGGCTATGAGTGTGCCGAGGCCACCGACATTGACGCCGATGATCAGTTCTTTGTAATTGGAAACGAAGCCGGACAGCATGAGTGTTGCGGGTACGTTGCTGATCACCTGACTTGCTGCGATGGCGATGAGGCACTCTTTTCCGTCGATGATGCTTTCAAAGAAGTTTCTGACAAAACCGATGCGGCCCATATTTCCTGTGAAGATAAAAAATCCTATGAAAGTAAGGAGCAGTATGTAGTCTGCTTTTGCAAGGATTTTTCTGTCCAGTACAGAAACTGCGGCAAGTACGATGGTGCAGAAACTGTACCATGGAAGTACGCGTAAGACTGTCATGAGCGCTACTATAAAAAGGAGCAGGTAGACAGTGATATGGGCTTTGTTTCCGGATGCTGAAGCAATTTTGAAACTGCCGTTTTGCTCTGAGTCATGATTGCTGTCCGAGTTATCAAATGTATATCCCGTATGTGTTTCATGTTTTGTTCCGCGGGCGTATGAATTGTCGGAGTTTCCCGAATCGTTCATATCGGATTTTGATCCCGTAAAGTCATTCACAAAAGATGTATGTGCTGAGGCAGAGACTTTTCTGTCAGTATATATAAGGCATATGAAAAGAAGCACTGCTGACAGTACACTGTATGGAAGCATTATCCCGATAAACTCCGTGATACTCATGCCGGTGAGTCCATACATATAGAGATTCTGTGGATTGCCAATAGGTGTCAGCATACTTCCCAGATTGGCAGCTATGGTCTGGAATACCACGACAGGAATCATAAGCGCTTCTTTTTTGCAGCTTTGAAGTATCATCATGGCAAAAGGAACGAAGGTTATGAGGGCGACGTCGTTGGTGATGAACATACTTCCGAAGAAACATATGAACACAAGAACCACAGACAGCTGGAAGTCGTTTTGAACTTTGGATAAGAGGATACCTGCGATTCTTTCAAAAACGGAGTTTTTTTTAAGCCCCTGAATGATGATCATGAGTCCCCACAGGATGCCGAGAGACCTCAAGTCTATGTAGTCAATGTACTCTCTCCCCGGGTGAACAAAGAAGGCGGAAATGATGGCCAGCACCCATGCTACTGTCATTACAGTATCAAGATGTTTCAGACGTTCTTTTATTGAACTTATCATATTCATATACATAATCTCCTCTATAAAGGTATAGGATGCCGGATTTCACCAGAAATCCGGTATCCGTACATGCAGTTTTTTGGCGTCAGCCAAAAAGGTGTCTCGCGCAGCGAGATTTCCGGACGCATTTTCCTTGTTTGCGTCCGGAAACCTATGATTTTTGACGTTTTGAGTTGGATTTCAAAGAAAACCGTCAAGTGTCAGCTTTAAGATTATATACATCTGAATATGACTTATCAATTACTTATGATTTCCAAAGTATCAGGTTCAACGTGACACTTCATGAACCATATCTCAACGCCGGCTTTTACAGCATCGTCCATAGCTTCGCCAAACTCAGGATGGGTGTCTGTATTGGCCCTGACCTCATTGATGCCATCCATCTGTATAACGAAGGCAAGGATGGCATGATAGCCTGACTCTTTTGCCTTGATGAGTTCCCGTATATGTTTGACTCCCCGCTCTGTCGGAGCATCCGGAAAGTAGCCCATGCCGTCTATTTCGAGAGTGCAGCCCTTCACTTCCATGAGGTACTTCTCGGCACCTCGTTCCATGTAGAAATCGATACGTGAATTGCCATAGGTGTATTCAGGGCTCACAATGTCATAATTACGTGTGGACAGCCACTCCTTCATAACTTTATTGGGAGCCTGACTGTCAATATTGAAAAGCACTCCGGTACTCTTTCTGACCGCAACGAGATCGAATCTTGTTTTTCGTCCGGGAGTTCCGGGTTCAGTCAGCCACACTTCACAGCCGGGAATCAGAAGCTCCTTGCATCGTCCGGTGTTCTTGACATGTACGGTTTCCTCATGTCCGTCTATATCTACTATGGCTATAAATCGGTTCGGGCGACGTATGAATGTAGCTTTTCTGATGTTATGGTAAAACATAGTAAATATTTCCTTTTACGTTTGATTGTTCATTAAATTTCAAAAAATATGTGAATAAAATAAATTACCGGCAATATCGTAATTGCCGGTAAAAAACAATAATCAAAGATGGAAAAGGTCACTCAGTGAATTCGAGGGATAATCTTACCCTGTGATCTCAATCCTGCCCTGTGCTTCACTGTCATCCATGATGATCTCATCAACGCCCTGGACTTTTATGGTTCCGCTTTTTGGATTCTTGATACTTACGACAGTAGAAGCAATGGTTGCCTCTACATCTGACTTTTCAAAGGAAAGATCAGTATCGATCATCTTACAATTGATAAGTTTCAGGTTCTTGCAGTAGCATAGAGGCTGTGTACCGATGATGGTACAGTTTTCAAAGGTAACATTCTCGCAGTACCAGGCGAGGTACTCACCCTTCACAATACTGTTTCTGACAACAACATTTTTGGCATGCCAGAAGGCGTCCTTGGTATCAAAATTGCAGTTATCTAATACGGAATCGGTGATGTACTGGAATGAATATTTGCCTTTCAGGGAGACATTGGAAAACCTAAGCCTCTCTGAGCGCATCATGAAATATTCACTCTCCGCAGAGGTGTCTTTCATGGTGATGCCACGTACAGACCATCCAAACTCCGGGGATATGATATCACAGTTTTCAATGTTTATGTCTGAGCACTCACGAAGAGCCTTGATTCCATGCAGCTTAGTATTTCTGATATCGGCATCATGTGTATACCACAACGCAGCTCTGCAGTTTGCCGTCATTTCGCAGTCATGGATTTTCAGGTTATCATCGTGCCAGAAAGGATATCTGAGATTGAAGAAGCTATCAGCTACGGAGATGTCTCTGCACTCCTTAAAAGCGCTCTCTCCGTCTGCCGGACCATCAAATCTACAGTTTTCTACAGCTATATCAGCACTTCCGTAAAGTGCTCTCTCCTCGTCAAAGGATTTGTTTTTTATGATATTGGACATTTACGCATCTCCTACAGTTTTAGTATGATTTCAATATAGTATTGTGTAATATATCATTCTGCTGACACGGTGTCAATATGACTCATTGCATTTTATAAAATATATTTGTGCATACTTATATCGCGTAGACCACATTAGTGCTGCAGCTTATATCCTGATCTTTGACTGGATCGTATACCAGTATTTATTTAAGTTTTCTTTTTTTTTAATAGTCCGAGGATCACTGCTGTAAAAAGCGCCCCTGCCAGTATAGAAAGAACGTATAAAAGCGGATGTGTCACAACCGGCAGTACAAATATTCCGCCATGAGGTGCCGGAAGGCTGCATTTAAACAGGGAAGACATCAGCCCGGCCAGGGCGGATCCGGCGATACAGGATGGTATTACTCTTATGAAATCAGTGATTACATAAGGCAGTGCACCTTCAGTGATAAATGAAAGTCCCATAAAGAGTGCCAATACGCTTTGGTTTTGTTCATCTATACTGTACTTATCTTTGAAAAGAAATGTAGATATGGCTATACCTATAGGCGGAACCATACCTCCGGCCATAACCGCTGCCATGATCATGGTCTCATGTGTTGATATGGAGGAAACTCCGTAGTTATAGGCGATTTTGTTAATGATACCACCCATATCTACTGACATCATTCCGGCGGCAATTGTACATACCAGAGGTGTGCCAGTGAGTTTGGCGTTGTTCAGTATGTTGTTAAAAGCGGAGCCCAATAAGGCGGTTGCCGGTTTTATAAGGAAAAATGAAATTGCCTGTACTACCGTGAGGCTAAACACCGGATAAATGATAATCGGTGCTGCGCCCTGTATAAATTTAGGCAGACGTTCGGTAAAGCTGCTGATTTCTCTACTGATGATTCCGGCAGTTACGCCTGCAAGCGTTGCACCTATAAATCCTGCATTGGTATCAATGATCATGTAGCCGCCTACAAGTCCGGCCATGAATGCTGATTCTCCGGCAAGACTGTATGCCATAAATGCAGAAAAGACAGGAAGCATGAAATTGATAGTTGTATCTCCCAGGAATTTCAGGTATGAGGATATGGAAGTTATTGAACCCAATGAGGATCTTTCATTAATTGATAATGCTGAAAGGTCAACACTTGCGGCATCAAAAAGAAATGCCAATGCTATAAGTATTCCTCCTGCCGCTACAAACGGAGTCATCCATTTTACCGCAAATATGATTCCGGTAAGGAAACGTTCTTTAAGCATATTTCTGAGCGTGCTATCCGGTTCTGTTAAGTTTATTGTAGTGTACGTATTAAAGGTGATAGTTTCTCTGACAGAGGATTGATTAGATACGTTAATGCTGTTATCAACAGATTCTGCATTTTGTTCAGTCTTTGCTGTATCAGTAAAATGAGATACAGTATTTCTGCCGTTTTGTTTTGACTGATAAAGCGCAATATCAGCATTTTCACAAATCTCTGAAAGGGACATACCTACGTTTACAGGTGTGATTCCTACACTTATGGTGAATGCAGGCTTATCCCGTTCGGAATCTTCCCGTACATTTCCGCAGAGCTCAAAAAGACTGGTTTCGGCATCCTCTAATGGAAGCTTGATGATACCGATGAACTCATCACCGCCCCATCTTCCGGCTAAACCTCCAATCTGCTTCACCATGGTTTTTATATGATCTGAAAGTAATACCAAAGCAGCGTCGCCGGCTGCATGCCCGTACTGATCATTTACCTGTTTGAAATAGTCTATATCCAGAAGGAACATAGTATACTCAGTATTATCTTCAGGAAAGGTGCCCATCATATGTTTAAACTCAGATGTGAAAGACTTTCTGTTGGCAAGTCCCGTAAGTTCATCCATGGTTGCAAGGCGAATGAGTTTTACCTTATATCTGGAGATGATGTTGGAAACTAGAACAATAAGAATGATGATCAGAGTTGCACCCATGGAAAAGAACAGCACGTATTGCATGCGCTGCAGCTGTCTTTCCTTGGAACCGTCATTTTCAACGATCAGAATGTATTTGTCGTTGTCAATGCTTCGTGCCACTATTATGTTTCTGTTGGCAAAAAAAATAGAATCACCGTCATTTTTTAGCTCATATTCATTTCCGGTGGTTTTGAGTGAATCCAAATAAGAAACCTGAAATTGTGAATCGCTGTCTGTGGCTTCTGCCATAATATTTCCATCAGAATCAATGAGCCATACAGAGATGCCATTTTTACCATAATCTATGGTTTGATCAGCAAACTGCTCTTTAAGGTATGCATCCTTATCATCAGATGAAGGATTATTTACCACATCATTTAAAAAAGAAGACAACTCTAATGAAACCCTTTTAGTCTCTGATTCCTGATATTTCAGAGTCAGACTGGAAGTCAGGTATGCAAAAGTGAGCATAATCACCAAAAAGGCGGCGATGATAAACATGAAAATAATATTCAGTTGTCTTTCATTGACTTTGTCGTTCAACTCGAGCTCCTTGTTTTTTGAAGTATCTATATCCAGAAATGCTGTATACATTTGTGCTCAGGATACTATGTAATGATAATTATTCTTATCTATATTATTACAGTTGTATATCGACAGGATTTAATTAGTTCATAAGATAAGAGGAATGGTCAGGGAGACATTAGCACCTAAAATA
>AUXO013481533.1_pt1 | contig 18346 bp, 16 predicted proteins | sample 768731 | NCBI WGS metagenome assembly AUXO01 (sample SAMN02715735, study PRJNA202380) | gut metagenome | biome: sheep rumen | host: Ovis aries | place: New Zealand: Palmerston North
CCTGAATCAAACATTCCTTCCTGGGTAACTTCTTCGTTTGTATCATCGAAATTGAAATCCAAACTTCCAGTTTCGGTTCCTTCCTGCACTATGTCGTAGTCATCATATGCATCAAGATCGAAAAAATTATTCTTCATTTATATCACTCCTTAGTCTTTTTCGTTAGCAGCATTTAAAGATTTCCATCCGGAAGTATCTATACCGAACTTGTGTGCACGGCGTAGGATCTTTCCTGCCACTTCCTTACGGTATTTGTTAGGCACACCACGGGGAAACATTCTTGCAGCTGCTTTAACATGAGCCTCATCATTTATAGGATACTTACGTATCTTTTCACCAGAAGCATCTTTATATACCAAAGCAAAATCAGAATCATCCAATTCCTTTCTTGTCTTAGCTTTCATCTTAGCTTCCTGGAAGAAATGATCAAACTCAGATAATGGGGTATATGATTCATTCACAGTTGACTCACCTCTTTCAGCTTTTGCATATTTCAATGTCACATCATGGACCTCTTTAGCGAATCTATCACGTTCCTCTTTTGGTAAGCACATCAGTATTCTTACAGCGGTTGACATATCATCGTTGAACAGAGTTGTTTTAGACATTAGAGAATAATTTTTCATTTTAACGCGTTCAAGACATTTTTGGAACTCTTCAGTTTTATATGTAGATTTAGAAGTTTTCGTTTTTTCATAGTATTCATCTAATTCATCAGACATTCGTTTAATCTCGTTTTTCAACTCCTCGGAACGTTTAATTGCAGCAGTCACTTCTTCTTCAATTTCTTTCACATTTTTCATCAAAGATTGTAAATGTGATTTATTGAAAATAACATTTTCTCTGTAAGAATCAAGATCTTTCTTGAGTTTTTCAGGATAGTCTTTTTCATCAGAACTACCAATAGTATATTTAATATATCTACCTACTTCAGGTCTTGAACCCAAAGTAGACATGTATATTTTATAAAACATTTTATCCACTTTTTTACGTCGTTCAGCCTTTGATAATACATGGCCATTCTCTCTTGCTATTATCAATTCATTATTGAGATCATCGGAATACATTTTCATTAGATCATAGGCTGCACGGTGATCTCTTTCAATATCAGCTTTATATCTTTTTAAGGCAGATTCATTTTGTTTAAGACGAAACTCTGCTGAACGCATAAGGTTTTTAAATTCAACAAGAAGTTTGTTTGTATCATTAACATGATCTAATGATGATTGTAACATACTTCGATAATCATTATATTTTTTAACATCTTCCCGATGTTTTTTATTCATCATATTCATTGCTTCAGGTAGCACATATGAATTATACTGATGCTGAAAGGTTTTCTTTGAATAAACATCATCCGATAATAATGATTGTAGACCAACTAGTGCCTTTTTGGTACTTATATCAACACCTTCATCTCGCAAACTATACTTTGATGTCTTATCATATTTTGAATGTTCTTTGGCATATTTATCTGCTAAGAATTCTTCAATATTTTTGTCGTGTGAATTCAAAGTATCATTTTTGTTAGTGAACATTTTATGAAGCAACCTTGTGAGTATCTTATCAATTTCCTCCATTTCCATTACATATTTACCAGACTTATCAAGACGGATCGCAACATGTCCTTCTTCGTGTTTAAATATGAAATTGGATATGGCCGGTTTTCTTGAAACGGTTTTCTTACTCATATGGATTTCATATTTATCGTCACCTTTTATTCTAACTTCGGCGGGTGTATCATCATGAGGTGACATCTCAAAAGGAACACGTTGCTTCTTACCGTTTTCATCAGGAATATCAGTCTCGATGGTACCGCGACGATAACCCTTACGTTTCTCTTCATCAGTTGTCTTTGAAGGATCTTCTTCAAACTTGTTTTCTTTTAAGAACTTTTCTACACGACGTTCCTGTTTCTTGGAATATCCTTCTAAGAAGAAATGATCAAACTCTGATAACGGTGTATATGTAGATTCCATTATAACATCTCCTTCGTTATTAATTATTTCTTCAACATAATCAAGTATCACATATGAAAGAATCATTCCATTTACAAAATCATTGTTGTCTATGGTGCCGAAATGTTCAATGATGAATTCATCTATTTTACTTTGTAATTTTGATGTATTATCATATGCTCTATTGTTAATTGTGTTAAATAAAGAAAGAATTGGTTCACCACTTTCAGTGAATGATTTCTCTTTCTTATATTTTATATCGTTATTTGTAGAATCGATCTTCTTCATATCTCTTAAGAATAAAATCCTTAATTTCAAGTCAGAGTTATGTTCATCAATTCCTTTGTTCACCTCTTGAATGAACGATGCTTGACGAGCAACTTTCATAAAGTGTTCCTTGGAACTGGTATCGGATTCCATTTTCTTTATGCGCTTTTCAAGAGATTTGTAGTGATGTTCACCAACATTTCTAGAGGCTTTCATCGCAGTTAACAATAATTTCTCGTCATCAAGCATCTCATTATATTCTTTATAAAGTTCATTTAAGAATTCATCTGATAACTCATTATCGATTTTATTATTTGCTGATTTGTTTATAAATGATTTAGAATGCTTCGCAGAAGGTGATGATTTTAAAGGTTTGATCATCATATCTTGTAACATTCGGATTGTCTTATCATATCCTCGTGTTCTTGCAACGTTTAAATCAGCTAGGTATTCATCTTTGTCGGATGAATGAGATGTTTTTATTTCATTGGAATGTTTACTGATGAATGCCGATATCATGCTGAGATCATTGTTATCATTTCCATCATTTCTTTTTCTAAGATCTTGTAAAATGTGATTCTTTTCATGGAGGTACTTTGTAAATCCATGTCCTCTATTAAGATCATTTGGATTTATATTCATTCCAACAGCTCGTCTACCATTCTTATATGTCAAATAACCTGTGCTTGTTTGGCGTTTATTGTCAAATGTTAAATTGACGGGAACTGATATACCTGATGATGAATCATGAAGCTCACCGACACCAGTAGATTTGTTATATTTCAAATCATCTTTGATCTTGTTCTTCTCACGATTAAGTTTTGTTTTATGTGATGCTTCCTGGAAAAGATGACTGGATTCTGATGTAGATTCACAATAGCAATCATCAGGATCCCTATCTTCAAAATCATCAAAATCAGCTGTACCAGATGTATTATCCGGTACATTCGATCTTTTAATATCCATATTAGTCACATCCTTTATTTTCGTTTAGCCAATAACTTATCATCATATGTCTTTTGTTCCTCATCTCTCAGTTTACGAATAAAATCCATCTTCTCATCATGCGGAAGATTCTCTATGGCTTTCATCATATGTTTTCCATGTTTATTATTGTCGAGAGCTTCTTTGTTTGAAACGATATGTGCACGCTTTTGATTCAGACCATGTGACATTGATCTAAATCCAGCATACATTGCTATATCTTTTATTCCGAAAGCCAATGCTGCCGGGCCATGAAGAATTGTCCTCAATGTGGTAAACATTATTGTGAATGGACCACCAAGATATCCTGCGATAACCGCTGCAGCAACATTATCAGAATCATATGCTATTTTATTGAACATCTTATCATCGGTATATCCGTAACTTTCTTCCTTTATCTGGTTAAGAGCGAATAATATCGCCTTGATACTTTTATTCGTTTTCAAACCCAGATCTTTTCGTTTCATATCGTCCTCAAACACAGCATCTTCAAAATCTTTATGTGCTTTGTATAAACGCTCACCCATATTTCCTAATTTGGAGATACTAATGATTTTTGGAAGTATACCGGCAATTTCTTTTCCAATAGTACCGAGAATATCAGGTATGGATCCACCTGTTCCATATAAACTGTTTTTCATTGCATCATAAGAGAAGGCTTTGGTATTACCAATCTCATTCAATACATTTCCAAGTGTAGATGAAAACTTTTGAAGCAATTCAAGACGGAGTTCCAGTTCCTTTTCACCAATCTTTTGACTTTTCTCAGATAAGTTCCAATTTTGCAAGAACTCTTGCTCTGCTTTGTTGGCTTCCACCATACTGGTGTACATGTTCTCTATCATGGATATATTACCATTAAGACTCTTTTCGAACTCAGCTTTTCTACTGGTAACAATAGAAGTTATTTCATTTCTGAATTTAATAAATTCATCATTTGAGCAGTTGGATCTTATGGTTTTAACCATGTCTCGTACCTCGTCTTTTGACAACAAACGACGTTGCATTTCAGATGCATAATTTTTCTTAAGACCATTGTATATATCTTTCTTGGCAGAATTGAGATCTTTGATTTGTTGTTTAACAGCAGCCTTCTTAGCTTCTTCACGACGCAATGCCTCTGTGAGTTCAGGAGACATTTTTGCTTCTTCAATAACATCGTATTCATTGACAAAACTATCTGACTCATAAAGTGCAGCAATAATATTACATAGATTCGTTGTATTATTTATCGTTGCAGAATAACGAACGAACTTCTTTTTGAAAAACTCAGATAACTTTTTGAATGCTGTTCTTATATAGTCAAAAGCTTTTAAGAATACATTCTTTATTTTAGTTATTATATTTTCAGATGTTTCACCATCTTCAAGAAATATAAATGTTTCTTGAACGATATGAATATTGTCTGTATTACATAACATTGAAAAATACTTACAATAACTTTCTCCTATTGCAAGTAATACATCTACTTCGGATTGTTCTGTAACATCTGACACATATTCCAATATCATTTCATCTAACATGAAATCACTTCCTTAGTTTGTAATATGAGTTACAAAGGCGTTTCAAACAAATAAGAAATCAAAGGAATCAGTGGGGGCTGTTGCCCCCACACATCCTTTTTAGTAGTTATACGTTAGGAGATAATCCCTCTTGAATTAGTCGAAGAATCTGCCAGGACGAGCGGGCTCGAGAGGCTTGTCATTCTTCTTGTAGCCGAGAGCGATATCAGGTGTCTCCTCAACTTCCATTGAGAACATACCGCTCTTGAGCTTGTTGTTACCGCCAGAGATGATTGCTTCAGGATTGAATGAAGTGAACTTCTCCTGGAACAGATCTGAGTAACCTGAGTTGTTAGCATTATAGCTTTCCTGAGTAACCTCAGCGTTGTCTTCAAAGTTGAAGCCGAGATCATCAATTATTCTGTTATCAGCCATTGTTAAAGACTCCTTTACTTTAGATTTTATTTTCCATACATATCAGCAAGTAATTGATTAACATACAACTTATTCATTGCAATGATTAATCGATATGTATGTGCATAGTTGATGTTTGTGAATACCAACATACGACGTTTCCAGTCGACGTAGTAACCATCATCTATTAAACATTTGTTTTCACGCAGCTTTACCGATAGGAATATTCCAACATCGATATTGTTTTTCAAATGATGATCTATAAGTTCATTGATCTCATCACCGAATATTGATCCAAAATATACTTCTTTCTCCTCCCAATCAAGTTTTATGATTGGTCTACCAATTATTTTCCAACCGTATAACAGTGGAAAATCCTTTTCATTCCAAACGTCCGAGAATATTGGAATTGCAATGGCATTGGGTTTCGGATCAAGTCGCATAAATGGTCCGGGATTTGGTACACATAAATCATACAGACCAATTGTATTGAACTCACAACGCATTGTGAAAGTTATGGGGTAGTCTGATTCTACCTGATTTGATTTTGTGCCATTCGAATAGCTCAAATCGCCTATGTTACAGAGTATAGGCGAAGAATAGTGCATATAGAAAGCGTCCTTATGACGTCCAGATGAGAATCTGTACGAAACAGGAAACTCACTATTCATATTCAGATAATCGACAAACTTTGAAACACTACCTTTTTGGTCCTTAACAGGAATGCCAGCATATTTTGCCGTTTCCTCAAGAAATCCATCAGGTAATGCTAATTCCAAAGCAGTATCAATATCAAAAAATCCACCGTCGGTTGGGATTGTATTTATTAGGTATGAACTCCAGTTCAACTGTTCAGCATAACTTCTGAAAGCCAAGACAAAGTCTAACATTACAACAACTCGATTGACCTTACCACGCCATACTATTTTCTTCTGAGGGTCAACCAGAAGTTCTGGCATCTCAGAGCGATTCTGAAAACGGTTTGATGTAGAAGACCATGTCGTCGTTGCAAAGGAACCAGCGGCCAACCTATTATCCAGACCAGATAAAGATACTCTTGGGTTCACAATACATAATGGATATGGTTGTTGTCGAACCTGTTGAGGTGTATGTTTCAATTGCCGATGTGCAATCCTTGTGGATGGAAGGACTGTTTTGAATGTTCCCGTTGGAAACCTGTCTACAATGAATTGCAACGCGATTGCTGCAACATTGCCTACGGAATGCATCATATCTGTACCACTTCGACATGCCAATGATAATGAGTATCCATGCTCATTATCTCGTGGAGCAAGACCATTGTACTGGTACAACAATCTTCTTTCTCTGATATCATGCTCTCCGATACCCTCATTAAAGTTATTGATATTTTCCCTATTGGGATGAGTGTCAGAATAATTACTCACTTTGAACCCTCGATATCAATACAGATAATATGTTGGTGAACTTTTCGATGTTGTAGTACTTAATCCAGTCGAAGTTGAAATCCATTATACTTGGACACTTATTCAGTATCATTAATGGACGCCACATGTTTGTGGAATCGTATCTTTCATAAGCGCACATTTTGGGATTGCATACATACTTCTTATCAAACTTCTCTACTGTATAAATTCCATCGATGTCATTTATAACATTAAAGAATTTCAATGGAAGGTATGATATTACTACATCCCATTTCGAAAGATCCTGACCGATTATGTCAGGTTCATTAGCAACCAACGTAACTGAAGAAGAGATGTTGTTTATAGTGAATAAATCCGAGTCAATGTATCTTATCAATGAGGGTATAAATGTTTTTTGATCAGATGTCATCACACGCATCATCCCCTTTCATAATCATTGTATGCGAACATACATGTTGAATATATCATTATCATCGCATACCAGAACAGCTTTCAGATTACCATCACTTGAGATAGTATCACCCGAAAGAACTCGTGCGGTAACGGTGAATGTATCACTGATATTTACCGCACGAGACGAATATTCTGTAGATGAGAAAATAGCGGATGTTATCAATATCTGATCACCATCTTTTATTTCTCCCTGTGTTCTTATTGTACAAGAGGAAGTATGTGGAATAACAAACTCATCATTATTGATTGATAATAACATATTCCATCACCTTATAAAGGTAGATTAGTTCTCTTCACCCTTAGCCTGAAGCAGTGAGTAGAAAGAGTTATTGAAACCGCCGATAAGTTCAGTAACAAGCTTGTTTACATCTGCATTGATATCCTTTGCAGCATCTTCTGAACCATTGAGATCCTCGATGTCGCCTGAAACGTTCTTCTTATTCAGTTTCTTGATAGCAGCGGAGATCTTTGCCTCCAGCTTTGCGCCGTTCTCGCCGAACTTGCTCTTTACGAACTTAGCTGTCTTTGCAACTGCAAAGTTACATGTAACTACTGTTGCAACATCGTTCTTAGTAACAGATGTTGTGTAGTCACTTTCGGTTATGCTTACACCCTTTACATCCTTACCTGCGTTCTTAACACAGCCAACGATGAAACCGAGTGAGCAATCATCCTTGCCGTCCTTCTGCTTGCATTTGCAGTTCTTGAGAGCAGGAACAACTGCTGATACTGTAGCGTCATCGCAAAGAGGTGAACAGTCGATGCAGAATGCATTAGCGAGCTGAACTACGCCATTGATGAGTGCCTTTGTAGCTTCCTTTGCAGCACTAGCCTTGAGGAACTTTGCACCGCCCTTGAGATTGAGATCCTTGTTCTTCATAACTGCCTGAGCGAACTCACCAGCATACTCCTTGGATCCATTGAGTGTTGACTTAACGCCACATACTTTACCGAGCTTATTAAGACCGGCAAGAGGTGATGTGGGCTTTGAATAAGCTTCATCTATCTTAGCAGCTTCCTGATAGAGATGACGGCAAGTACCAATCAGCTCTTTTTCAGCTGCTTCATACATGAGAGCTATAGCGCTTTCTCTATCTGTAGGAAGGCCTGCTTCAGTAGCAGCTTCCTGGAAAACATCAGTTTTCTCAGAATCATCCAGAGAAGCTATCTTTCTTGCTGCATCATAAATAGCTGCAGAAACTTTTACCTGACCGCATGATTCCTGGATATATGCATCATGAACTGAAGCATCACCAGTCTCAAGGTCCAACATGATATCTGATACCTTCATGAGTTGATTAACTTCCTTTCGAGTTATAGATTTTCACATTGTCAATGAACGGGCCCCAAACCATATCATTTACAATGTAAATTACAAAGTTGTGGTCGTATATTATAATTATACGGGATTTGATGTTGTTTCTTTATACCTTTGAATCAACTGCATTGCACGATCCTTATATTTGTCAACAAGATCAGCTTTGGTTGAACGATGATCCATACCAAGTCTGACAAGCTTTGTGTACTCAGGATCGTTTTCGCTTTTCGCCAGCAAGAGAGCTGCTATTGATACAGCGACATTGTCTTTGGTTGTCGGATTGAGTCTCAATGTGCTTTTAACATCAAGACCATTCCTTTCGGACAACTCCTGAAGTTCCTGATCTTTATCAAGCTTCTCCATGAGCTGTTTTACTTTAGAAAAAATTTCTTCCTCTGTCATGAGGCTCAGTCCTCCTTTCTTAAAGGATTTAATATTACGTCCTAAAATAAAAAAAAGAACCGGGCGAATCCCGGTTCTTTTTTGGTGGAGTAGCCTATGCTTTCAGCTCTCCGCCGGAGCGGGAGCTTCTGTAGATGTCTCAGTTTCGGGAGCTGCAGGAGCTGCAGGAGTTTCGGGAGTAGTGGGAGTTTCCTTCTTCTTGAAGATCCTCTTAAGGAAGAACTCCTTCTTCTCCTTCTTCTCGATGGTGAGTGGGTTCTTCTTCTTCATTGCCTTAATAGCTACAGCAGCACCGATTGCTACGAGACCGCAGTCTCCAACAGCATTGATAGCTATAGCCTTTCCGGGATTACGGCTAACCCACTTGGTAGCAGCCTTTGTGTTCTTCTTGTATGCCTTTGTGAATTCTTTTACAAATTTACTCATAGTTTTCCTCCTTGCCCTATTAGGGCTGTCTTTTCTAGCGATTTATTATTTGTGTATTATTATTATGATAAATTGAATTAGATGCTCCACCACATCTTCTTCTTTTTATCATAGTAATAATATATATGTAGAAAGTTAAAATAATAGCAATTATAGCATGTGTTTCCGAGGTAGCATAGACAAATTGTTTGTTATAAAGGGAAATATGATGGTAGATATTCATCCTCATCGTCATCATCGGAAAAGTCTATCATTAATTCTGGATTATTCATTAATGCACCATAGTTTCCTTCTTTTAAATATGCGGATATTTGTTTTAATTTATTGAAATTATCAAGTTCTTCTTTATTTACGATCAATATGTTCTTCTCGTATAATTCCAAAAATGCTTCAAGTTCTTTTGACATGAATTTTAATGCTCTTAATGATATCTTTTTAATTTTATCAGTATCAATAAAATATTCATACATCAGCATTTTAATATACTCCTTTCATACAAATAACAATTCTGAAACGATGTTTTCATCGTTGTATTCCTATTAATAAAATATATTTATAAAGGAGAATTTCTATGTTTAATTTAGAAGATACAAAAACAATCATGAGTATTATAAACCAGAGGGATACGGATACAATGTTATTCCCCGTATGTGTTAAGATAGACCAGAATTACTACTACATTCCCACATTGGAAGAACTCGATATTATCGGTTCTAATATTAAAATAGTATTCGGTTCATCTATTAATGTATTCACTAAGAAGAAATTTCCAAAGAATTTGTTATTGTTATTTGATAATGTCAAATTGTTTAATTATTTTGATGAAGAGAAACAAGTGGCAACCGAATACTTCTATTTTGAATCTGGATATGTTGAAGGTAGTGGTAGTGATTTAATTGATGTTGGTACTGAGATTAATGGTTGGTGTGATATACTGATTCCTTATGTTGAAAAGATTCTTGAAAGGAATAGAAAAGAGAAAATAAGAAGAATTATGGAAGAACAATCTTGATTTCTATTTTTCTTATTTCAAAAAATATATATAATTAAAAAGACGGGGGATAAGATATATAAGAGAAGGGGAAGAATGAAAGAAAGAATATAAAATTAAAGAAAATAGATAAAAAGTTCGCCGGGGCTTTTATAAGGGTTTGGAGGTAATCATGAACAAAGATTTGTATGAATTCAAAGAAAAGTTATTATCAACTGGATTATTCAAATCTGTCACTGGTAGTAATTGGTATCGTATCAAAGAATGTCCTTTCTGTGGTGATGGAAAATGGCATATGTATGTTTGTATCAATCTTAGTAGTGATGATGTTGTTGGTTTCAATTGTTTCAAATGTAATAGGAAAGGTATTGTTAGTAAACAATTTCTTGACTATTTCAATATTGATATTAATATACCAACTAATGTATCCGGTAGTAAAAGGATTGTTGCTGATGGTTCTGTTAGTAACAAAGTACCGAGAGTGAATGTAAATGAATCTGATAATATCATGGGTGTATGCAATTATACAAATGATAGAGTTGGTCATATTCCCACTCTTGGTGAATTACAAGCATTTCAGTATGTTGGAAATCCCAAGAAATATGCAATGGAATATTTGGGTATTGATGACATCAATAATATAAGAAATCGTTTTTGGTTTCAAATGACAAACGGTAATATTATTGGTAGATTCCATAATGACAATACTGATATGCGATGGTTGAAATACAAGACTTCTAGATGTAAAACCACTGGTTTGTATAAGATTGCATTACCTGTTGATCTTAGCGGCGAGATCAATGTTCTTATATCTGAAGGAATATACGATTCCATCGGTTTGTATTATAATTGGCATGGTACCAATAATAATATATACATCTCTGTCATGGGTAAGGATTATGTCAAAGGTATCAAGTATATTCTCAATAAAGGGATCTTTGGTAAGAGTGTGAATATTCTTATATTCAAAGATTCTGATGTTGACATTAGTAAAATATTCGTTCCTAACTTATTGAGAAGAATGTTTAAGAGTGTCAACATATATGAGAATATGGCAGCAAAAGATTTCGGTGTTACTGCTGACAAGTATGATGTATGTAAAATAGTAAAGTAAAGGAGAATGTGTTATGGGTATGAAAGAATTTCTTTCTAACAGAAAGAATATGAAAATCCAGAAGAAGAGTGCTGAAGCATATGATCTCATGAAGAGTTCTGAGAAGTATGCAACATCTGATGAGTTTATGATTAAACTCCAGGGTGATACATCATTATTTGAACCTTTCTTTCAGAGATTGAAAGATGAAGGATATGACTACAGAATAGATACAATAGATGGTGAGTTATTCTCTCCTACAATAATCTATGTAAGAATAAGAAAACCCGGAATAAAACATTTTATATGATAAAGGGAAAGTGAGGTAAACACAAATGGGTATTCAGCAGGAAAATAAAGAAGAAGGAAAAGCATTCGAAGTGGCATCAATGGGGTATACAAAAGATACGAGGGATCACATTCATTCAAATGAATGGGAAAAGATGAGTGCAATGGTTCGTGGTGAAAACTATGTTGAATCACCTAAACCACAGGCATTCAAACGTATCGACAAGATAAACTATTATCTGGGAATCGCAAAAGCAGTAGCTGCACGTGGAACATGCCTTCGCAGAAAGTTTGGAGCTGTCATTGTAAAGAATGACAAAGTTGTATCAACTGGTTATGTTGGTGCTCCAACTGGGCGTGCAAATTGTTCAGACATTGGTAAATGTTTCCGCATGGAACATAACATACCTTCAGGTACAATGTACGAGAAGTGCAGAAGTGTTCATGCTGAAATGAATGCTATCATAAAAGCATCACCCGAAGAACTCGAGGGTTCTGTATTGTATCTGTACGGTGAAGAAAATGATGGTAACATTACAAAGAACGCCGATTGTTGTGCTATGTGTAAACGCATGATAATAAATGCGGGTATACGAATCGTTGTAATAAAAACCGAAGACGGATATAATCCTATAAATGTAGAAGAATGGGTTACAAACGATGACTCTTTAAACATCGATCACGAAGGTTATTAATATGAAATACAAAAGTAAATATAACGACAGACTCAGAAATGTTGATCTGGCAATAAGGATAGATGATTATACAGATCTGCTCGAAAAGTCTGTATTAGAAAATATAAAACTTACTCTCATACAACATGACATCATTAATATATTACTTGAATTATTCATAGAAATATCTGCTTGCAGTAAACATGTTGATTCTATCAATAAAACATATAATGAAGAAACCGGTGAATACAGTGTTGAATTCTATTTTGGTAAATTCTCAGAAGATGTCATAATTACATGGGGTAAGAATGTTTCACTCATTGAAATCAAAGCTTACTCTTTTTCATGCAGATTCAACGAGGGTCATATTGCAATCTTTGTAAGAAGCGATAGAAGTCCAAGTATCTGTAATTTAAGCAATACTCAATCAACTCTTATTGATATATTATACAAACATATCAAGAAAGAACTTGATGAGTATAAACCTAAAATAATATAATTGGAGGGGCATTGCCCCTCCAATATATTTTTTATATTTTATCCCATCTACCTGCTTCTGAATTGTATACATTTATAACAGTACCATCCACAGTTTCACTAATGACAAGAGTCTTTGCAGAAACATCATTACCCATGTCATCATATGCCTTTGTTGATGGAGAAATGTTTACATTTCTTGATTTGATAGTATTCATTTTCTTTGGTACATATTTTGTGTTTGTTAGATCATTTGAAAGTACAAATGTATTTATTCTTGGGAATACAAGTTTCCAGTTACCCATCATTTTATGAGTATCAATTGTATCATCAACACTGGCACCTACAACTACATCACTCATTACAGATAATTCCGGATCTTTGTATAATGGATTTGTTCCAGAAGGAGGTATGTTCTGTGGATTGTTAGAGAGTATATTCCATAGATACTTTCCGTCCTCAACAATCTTTACTACCTCGCTTCTGTCATTCATTCTGACATCTACATCAGCATATGTTATATTTGTTCTTATGACTTCGAGATCCATTGTTTGAGGATCAATCCTGTAATCTTCTTTTTTGGTAGATTTTGGATCATACATCCATACCATTGGTCCAACACCCGGAACGTTCCACATTATTGATGTACCGGCATTGAAATGAACATAATTGTCACAGTACAAATCGTTCTTTGGTAGTTTCGTTGTTGAATCCGTTGAAAACAGATTTGAGAATCCTCTATGAATTATACCGTATTCGAATACGAGTCTGGGTTTTCCATCGTTTGGTTCCAACTCAGAATCAGGATATAACCATCTCCATATAACATACGAATCAAAACGAATCCGTTTCTTCTTTCTCAAAGCGGATATAACTCCATTTACATTTCTACCATGAGTTTCATCTGCAACCTCTTGTGATATACCATCACAATAGAACTTACATAGATCAACAATGTTATTTGGCATTGGATCATCGGAAGCCATTGGAGGTACAACAGGTGTATGCGATGAGTCTATTACGTTTATACATGATGCTGTTTGAAGAACATCTATCGAGGTCATTCCAACATTGTCAAGTTTTCTTGTAACAGGTAATGTTGTAACATTTGGAAGTATTGAATTTACAAATGATTCATGAGTAGACACACCATAATCAGGATTACTCTTATCGATATCCGTTACTTCGAATTCAGCAACCATTATTGATTTAATCCATGAACCTTCTTTTGGAGTGGCGCTTGAAGAACTGTTAATCCTGTAATCATACAAGAACAAACCAGCGTTCTCACGAACCAATGCAAATAGATCAGGGAAAAATTCACCTTTCTTTGGTAATATTGATTGCAGATAATCGTAATCTATTCTGAATGAGAATTTAAATCCTTTACCATTACCAGTCAATGGTGATGTTCCGTATGGTAACGTAAATCCTGATAATACGTCAGTCATATCGAAATTATATAATGGAATAGATGATACATGTTCATCAGGTGTGATTGAGAATGTCTGAACAGCTCCTTCTTCATCAACAGTTAATACGGTATATGTGAAAGAAGAACCTCCTACAATCACAAGACCTGTATCATTTTCCGCATAACCCGATCCACGATTATCAATATTTCCTATTGATACTTCTGATACATCAACAACTGGATTCAAATTCTCGGTATATCTAAAATTGTTATGATCATACATATCAATTTTACGTAATTCATCAACAGTTTCAAACACGAATTTGTTTGTCAATCCAGATGCTTCATATGCAGGAACACCATCTTCAGTTAGATGTGAGGGTTTCACCCATCTTGATGCCAGATCATTATACAGCATACTCTTATCTGATACAGAATATGATGTCTCCGTTCTTACATATTTTTTATCAACTACCTGTGTTGTTGATAGACCCTTTGCACCAGTAAGCTGTACTGCGGATGTGGGTATATCGCATATTCTTGCGGCAGTTCTATCAGGTTTTGGATATAAGGTGTCTTTGGATTTATTGTTCTCATACGTCAGAGAATCATTTGATAGAACATAAACCCTTCCTACAGAATTGGGATTTTCTTCCTGTGGATCTTCTACGAGACCAGGATCAAAAATAAGTCCAGCACCTTGGAATGTTTCAGGATTCTCCGGATCTGTTGATGGGGTTGAATGCATTGCATAAACCACACCATGTTCTTGAACGGTATCCGATGTTTCATCAGTTAACCATTCAGGTAGACCCTCCCATTTATTGAGATTATAAGGATACCTTTCAACAGTATCCGAACTTGGATTACCGGCATAAAATCTCATACCGGCAAAACCATAATCCGGATCCGGTTGTACAAATGGTACTGACGAATCAAATGTCATATTAAGCAAAGCCACCAATGGTGAATTGAGTTGGCTGCTGTAACAGTTTATTGCAAAATAATCCATGTTGATTGCATATGTTGAAGAATCAACATATGTCCACATCTCTGAATCATTACACATTGTCAATACATCATTTTCATTATATGTCAATGTCAATGTGTATGTTGTATTGGATGAAGTATTTACAAAACTTATTACGTTGGATAATGGAACGTTCATATCGGAAGAATCGTTTGTAAACGATCTTCCTTGTACGGGAGATACTCTTATCGAGTAATTTGTTATCGAAGAACCATCAGGAGTTGCATTATCAGAACCATCTATTCCCACATACAGCTTTGCATTGTATGGTGATGAATTACCTTCATTTGAAACGTATATCAATTGTGTATTGTTAGAACCCTTATTGTTTGATATCGTTACATTTGATCCTACATTTGATTCATCACATGTGAACCAAAAGAGAGGGTCACCGATGTAATTATCATTATCAACAGCATCGAGTGTATATGTTGTACCAGTCTTTGTTATGTTAATGGGTTGAAGAGATTCTTCCAATGGATAGTACCATGTAACATTTGTTGCTCCGTTGAATCCAAGAGTTCTTGATATTGAATACTCACCTGTGCTTGTATCACACACAAGCAGTGTTGGAGGAGTCGTTGTTTTTATCCATTTACCAGCATACACTTCCGAAGAGGTTAATGATGCTCCGAAGGGAATTATACACTCCTCTGCATTTGTGAATCTGAGTTTATAATTACCACTGTTTTCAGCATCATATGCATACACACTCGACTTTATGATTGTATACATAAGGCCGTTAACACATGCCGAATGTGGAAGTGATGATAATTTTATATCAAGAATCTCATCAGCATGTACTAAGTTGAATTTTATTTTTGAAGTGAAATCATATTTATATGGAAGCTTTTTTGATTCCAATATGATATCCGCTCCAGTGTTATCAATCCTTCCCTGGAATATATCTCCAGTTATAGAATCCTGAATTTGTTCGTTCTTACTCGTCTTCATCAACCAATGACGGCGTTCTTGCATAAGTATAATAGATAGGTTATTATAACCAAGAACACGAAGTAATTTATTGGGGATCATTAATCACCACTCCTTTGTGTTTTGTATATTTTTACCCAAGTTATGTTTTCTCCTATAATGGATGCAACATACATATCGGTGTTTATTATGATAATAGATTCAGTTGATACATCATTACCATATTCATCCTTCATTCTGAAACCATCCAATGTTCTTGGATCAACACCATCAAGTTTAAATATAAATGATGGATTAAATTCGATTACATTATCACCTAATTTTCCATGTGGATTAAACACATCGGATGTTACCTTTACAAAATCACCTGTTGGTTGTTTTCTATCGGCAATTGGTAAACCCTGATTATCAACAACACGAGTTCCTCTTGTTGCATACAATGAGATTTCCGGCTTTCTATATATTGATGGAGGAGCGTTTGTATACGATACATCGTCTCCTTCCCAATATAATGTATTTTCCATAATATAGTCAATCAGCATTTCTTTTGAATATGCATATAATGACTCACCGGTTTCATATCTAAGTGGCTCGGATGAAGGATTTAATCCACGTACCATTTCAACAAGTTCATCACGTGTTTTATTGTTTAACACGTTTCTCCATTCATCATGGGTGGATGTGTCGTATTCATTATATGAATATACATTCATATTCAGGAATCCGTCTTCATTAACAACATCCATCGGAAGAAAATCTGTTGATACGAAAACGTTTCTGTATGTCATAGGCGACGATGATTTTAACACATCAAAATCCTTAATGGTATTTTCGAGTGTGTATTTTGTATCAACGGTCGGATCATATATAAACAGTGATGGTTGGATATCATCATTCATCTTAAATATATTTGTCTTTGGATTATACACACTCAAATCCAAATCACTATATTCAGGAAGAATGAATCGTGAAGTATCATTGGAAATATCATTGGTAGTGAATCTTACAATAACGGCGTTATCTATTGATGTATCACTATTGTCGAGAACATAGAATGAATCTTGATAACATCTAAAATCAGCATTGAGCTGATCGCTTCTATCTTCACCACTATAAACATCTTCGCTTCCAGGAATGTTACCACTTTCAAAAGCTCTAATGTTTAATCTAGTTAAACCATCTAATGATCTTAGATCGGTTTCAGTATATGTGTACAACAAAGATTCTGTTGTATCAACACCAAGATTATATAAGCTATCATATGCATTTGGATATTCAATTGCGCCAGTAACCTGCTCGACGAAGAGTGATTCGTTTTCTGTTCTATTATATATTGATACATTCCCATGATCATCTTTATAGAAGAAGATGAGATCTGTAATGATACCATTTGTGATTGGTTGTAGTGTTTCATAGTAGTCAGGATCTATATTGAGTATTACCTTCAATCCTGTTCCAGAACCGGATTTCGGTGATACATCAAATATGGTTGTTGTTCCAGTGAGATTTACGATGTTCACTACATCATACTTCAAAACAGGTCTTGGAGAATCGTATTCTTCCGTGTTTGCATTATAGAACAATACAGAAGTAACCTTTCCTTGATCAGTTTCTGATACTTTACCTTTGATATTTATTCCACCAATGTGGAAATCGAATTCATCACCGTTTTCATAATTGATTGATTCTGATGCATCTATATCAAAAGAGATAGATGTATCATTATTCAGATTTATCCATGATATCAAATTATCCCATCTTTTATAATGGGTATTCGCATATCCCGGTATAACATTGATACTGTATTTATTGAAGAGCACATTACCGTTAATATTTATAATATGATCTTCGAAGTCTCTGTTATGTATCGGATATATATCCTCGACACTATAATTCAATTCTGTGCGAATGTAGTCTGTATCAAGAATGAATGTTGGTGATAGATTAGGTATACTTATCAGCTGAGAATAATGTGTTGGTATATCACATATTCTTGCGAATGTTGTTGGTGCTTTTGGATTGTCGGCAGTCTCATTGTTTTCATAAGTAGCCTTATCATTGGATATTATATAAACCCTACCGTATTCAAGCTCTGGATCAAATCCAATACCGTGTAAAGAAAAATGACGATTTCCATGGTAAACGAATTTTTGTTTTAAGCGTTGAGAATTGATTCTTGCATTTCCAAAATGATAAGGATCGATGTATGTTATTTCAGACAATACATTGTATTTCGAAATCGGAGGATCATACCATTTGAAATGCCTGTTGATTGGATCTGTGTTATCGAATCTTATTGTAACAGGAAGGTCTTTG
>AUXO018072308.1_pt1 | contig 18346 bp, 26 predicted proteins | sample 768731 | NCBI WGS metagenome assembly AUXO01 (sample SAMN02715735, study PRJNA202380) | gut metagenome | biome: sheep rumen | host: Ovis aries | place: New Zealand: Palmerston North
GAAACCGTACCCACCTTAAAATGTGGCGGTATCACGACTTTATGAGCTAGTCGGTAAAGAAGCTCTTTTTTGTTGCCTAAAAATAAGAGTATCAGTTGAAAGGAGCTAATCTATGAATCAAACAAAGTATTTTACAGGAGTAACAACAGTTGAAGAATTACGCAAAAGGTATCGAGAGTTATTGAAACAATACCACCCCGATAATCCCAGTGGAAGTATTGAAATCACACAACAAATCAATACAGAATATGACGTTCTATTTGCCGATTTAAGCAAGTCTGATAATGAATCTAACAAATCCTATACCTATGAAGAAAACGAGCATTTCAAGGCTGTTATGAACGAAATTATAGGTTATAACATTACGATTGAAATTATCGGTAACTGGGTTTGGTGTTTTGATTGCTATTCTGTCAGAGAGCAACTGAAAACACTTGGTTTTAACTGGTGTCCGAAGAAAAAAGCTTGGGTATGGCACGAAGAACCATATAAACGATACCACAAGAAAGAAGTCCCATTAAGCGATATTCGTGCTAAATATGGCTCACAAATGGTTAAATCCCAGTCATTCCAGTATTCATTAAATTAAAAGGAGCGTGATTATATGAAGCTAATAAATTACGATAGCAGATACCTTGTATATCAAAACCTTATCACAAACAATAATTGTCAAGCACCCAAAGAACCAAGTCAAACACAGATTCACATTTTATGCAGAATAATTACACAAAAAAGAATCTCCAAAAAGTTCTTTGACTTTATCACAGAAAGTCTCTTCCACACAACTGACTGGAAAGGACTATCATACCAACAAATGTATGAACTGATTCACGTTCTCACACATTACAACTATAAGAAAGAGGGTCACAGCTATGAATAATATTATGGATAAAGTTTTTAAGGAAATCTGCCTGTATGATGATGATTTTATCAAGCGTACAAAACAAGTTGACAATGCTATTCTTGAGAAATTATCTACTTACAATCCGAAAGAAACGAATATAGACGAGTTAAAGGATATGCTCTTTTCAGTGTCTTTAACAGCTGAACAGGTGGGATTTGAGTATGGAGCGTACTTTGCTACTAAACTGCTACTGGAATTATACGAAAATTAAAGTAAATCCATCATTTTAAGCAACCGAGTTTTCTTCTCATCATCATATAATCTAAGTCTATCGGCTATCTCATTATCAAGGTTCTTGTCTCTCTCATAGGTGTATTCTCCGTCCAAGAAGCAGTCAACAGAACATTCAAGAATGTTAGCTATGTTTACAAGTGCTGTCAGTGACGGATTTGCTCTACCACCCTCAATATTGGAAATGTGGGAAGCATTAACCTCTAAAATATCCGCAACAGCATCCTGTGTCATTCCAACTGCTTTTCTTCGTTTCTTTATCTTCTTGCCAATAGTGACAAAATCAAGTTCTCTCACACTATCACTCCCTTTATTATCATTATTTAATGATAATGTAATCTTTGTTTCAGATTAAGGAGTTGATAGCAAGATAACATTAGTAATAACTAATGTTTTGTGCTATAATACCGATATAACTTATAACTAATTATTTTACTAAACGAAAGGAGAAGCATAATAAATACTTTATTTATTATGCAAAAGTTAATATGAGAGTTCCATTTGATACTACTAGAACAATTCCCGATTGTTACTTTTTAATGCAAAGCAAAATGTTCTTTGGTTTTCCAGATGATGTTGGAGCATCAATGAATGGATGGTGTCCACTGATGTGGATACAAGATAATTATGTTATTCAGTTTAACAACCACTCTATGTACTATGTAGATATTATAAGCAGAGATTATGGTTCAATTTCGTATGAAACTATAAAGCAAAGCCTAAATGATAAATTATGGATGCTCCAGTCTCACAAATGTTCTGACCTGATGATAGATGAAGTTGATTGGTTAGTAAAACATAATCCTCAAGCTCAATATAGGCTTCAAGTCTATATCGACGTAATAGCAGCTATGCTATGTCCGATATTAACCGATTCACAAATATGTACAATGAAGGAACAAATTTTATCAATCGAAAGAGCAACTGGTGCAAAGTTTGTTAATCGAAAGTGGATGATTGATGGAAAAGATATAACCTGGGGACACTTATTATATTCTGTTTTAAGACAAATGGGTATGAAAAAAATATACTAGTCTCCGACCGCAATAAAAGTTCAAGTAGTAGATACAATTCTTCTATTTGAACTTTTTTGTATTTCACCATCCTAGAGTACCCAGCTCAAGGTATCGGTATGATGATATTCTTAATCAAAATGTAGCCTGTCATTGTTCTTAGTCTACTTTTACGGTTAAAATTAAGTATCTTCTGATACGAAAATACCCTGTCCCCTTGAAATAATATACATCTCTTTTTTCAATTTTGCTTAAGGGTAATACTGATTATTTTGAATTATTATAATCTTCCCACTCTTCTTCCAGTCTTTTAGCAGTAAATTTTGTCGAAGCAATCCATTCTTTAAAAGATGTCAAATCATCATTTAATCTGTATTCTTTGCAAAGTCTTCCACAGTCCGCAGACCATTTATCATAAAGATTACGTAAAAATGAAGAATCATATTTCTTCTGCGTGCTAGCATTGTTTACTCTCTGGGACTGATACCCTCTGGCATTCTTGGCTTCTAATGCAAAAGGATCATCAACTTTTCCTTTCATCATTTTTTTACATGCCGAATTGTTAAACGAACAATACATTTCACTCTTACGATACTTTGGGATAAATAGCCTGTGGCAGACCTCACATTCATTTACTTGCCTTAATTTAAAAGACTTATGAAGATCTAGCAGTATGAACTGAAATAGATTCTCCACCTGGTAATACTGACATGAGAATCCACTCTGATCAGTCATGACACTTGACGGAATATCCGTAGCTGTCATAAGACCACTTAAAAATTCAGATATTTGTGAGTTATCCTTTAACAGGACACTTCGTACATAATTATGAAATTCATCATATCGAAATACCACAGGTATAAAATCGTCAATATCAGCTGTCTCACCTTTGCAAGATAAGATTATGTGTATTATCTCATCCATTAAAAGCATGGTTATCATGTTAGCTTGATTAGAGTTTAAAAGTTCTTTCTCCATAGCTTCAAATATCAAAGGTTTCAGCTTGCGTAGAGCCATCTTGACTATATCGTCTTTATTTCTCTTACGATTACTGATTTTTAAGATCAGATCAGGAACTGGAATCTGCAACAGATAGTTTTTAATAATATCATGCATTTTATTAAAATCGGTATTAACAATACAGGTTGAGAAGCAACCATAAGTAAATCCCACTTCCATATTATCCATCAGTAAAATAAATTCATCTTCGGTATCTAAAATTCTTAAGTATTTCTCCATGTACGCTCCTTTTATATATGGAATTGAAGTTATTAATTTAAAGCAGATATATAAATATATTTATCAATTTTAACATGATAAGCTAACAACATCAACATCAACAGAATAAAAAAGCTAGCTATCTGACTGATGAAATCAATGAAAGGAGTACCATCTATGAATAATAAAGAAATAGAACTCTTATTGAAAGATAACCATATATACAAATGGCAGATTGCAAAAGAGTTAGGAATCCATGAGAGTACATTTGTTAAGTGGTTTCGTGAAGAATTATCACAGGATAAACAGGAAAAGATCATTGTTGCAGTCGAGAATATCAAGTTAAACAGATAACTTAATATAGGAGACTTATCGGAAGTTATACCACCAACAACAATAATATTAAGTCAAAAGATAGTAGAAAACGGCTTAAAATCAAGGATTTTAACCCTTATAAATCATTGTAAGAGAGTGTTTCTCGTAGGTATTCAGACATAGTATAAGTCTCATGACAGGAGGATTATTATGCATACTTTTGAATTAAGTTGCTATATATCATCTTCTGCTTACCAGTATCTGCATGATAATCTTCCTAGTCTTGATAGGGTTGGGAAGTACACAGAAAGAACCAATTATTACTCTGCAAAGGGAATCACGCAAATTGAATTAAAGATTTATGAATATCCGTTTGAGGGAGTAATGATGAGCAGACATTATGTATTCCTACGCTGTAACCCATCTATCATAATGGGAGATAGCGAAATTTTGGCAATCGACTTACATAAGTATTCAATACAAGAAATTATAGATCGGCTGATGAAGCGTATATATGAAATTAACGAGTTTCGGTACATTAGACTGCACCAGTTCCCTATATCGTTATTCTTAACCAATAGAGCGGATATTGCACTAGATGTCTGTGTAGAGAATCCACAGCTAATCATATGGTTGTGTAATATGGCATTTCCTTATCATTATCGAAAAATGAACAGAAAGAAAATTGATAAGGATATTAAGACACTGTATAAAGAGAGCTGTTGTTTTGTAAATGGTTCTCGTGAAGTGAATTTTTATCATAAGTGGAGTGCCATTATCAATACTGACACTTCGGTTGATAATTCTTTAAAAGAAGTCATATTTCCTATTGTCAGATTTGAAATACAGATAAAAAAGCAAGGAATTTATAATCTGAAACTGCCCTCAAAGAGACAGATCACTCCATTTTTACAGGAGCAATTTTGTAAAAATTATATATTAAGCGAAGTGAAGTCAATTTATGGAACTTGTAAATTTGTAAGCCGATCTATTGCTGTCGGTTTGATTCAGTCCAGTTCTTACAAAAAAGCGGACAAACAGATCATGGTATCTATTATAGATATGATACAAGGCTTAAATGGTCTATACAGACTGGAAGAAATGATTGCAGATGATTTTATAGCAACACCAGTACAATATGGGAATCTTAGAAAATTTAAAGAAAAATGGCTTGGTAAGTTTAAACAACTGGGATTTAGCCCTGTTGTGATTCCCGATCAGTATGGAATTGATGAAGTACCGAGTATATATGAATTATTAGAGAAAGGGTGTGATAAATGTGACACTAGAAATTAAGTCTAATACTAAACAGAAAATTATAGAGTACAGCAAAGAAATTTCTTTATTAGCACAGCTAAAACAAAACAACATGATTTCTGATAAGGAATATCAAATTATAAAATCTAAGCTAATGAATATTTATGGGATTATATCAGATATAACAGCCATGACAGCCTAATAATAGGCTTCATATACTAACCATCATACGAAAAGGAGGAAAATATCATGGTAAAACAAACAACAGTAAGAAAGGCAACAAAGCAATCAGTCAGTAGAAGAAAGGGTGTTCATTTGAACACTCTTCGGGTTGCGGCGTATGCTAGAGTAAGTACGGATAGCGAGGAACAGTTAGAAAGCTATCAGTCACAGGTTTCGTATTATACGGAACTTATCAGCAACAATCCTGAATGGCAATTTGCAGGGGTGTATGCTGATGAAGCAATAACAGGTACACAGACAGCTAAGAGAGATGATTTTAACAGAATGATTAACGATTGTATGAATGGAGAGATAGATTTGATTATTGTAAAATCTATTTCCCGATTTGCTAGGAATACAGTCGATACTCTGCAATATGTCAGAGCATTAAAGGAAAAACAGGTTGCAGTCATGTTTGAGGAAGAAAATATAAATACGCTGACAATGGACGGAGAATTATTATTAACAATTCTTAGTTCTGTTGCACAGCAGGAAGTACAAAATATTTCTGAACATGTAAAACTTGGACTTGCAATGAAAATGCAAAGAGGAGAAATGGTTGGATTCAACGGTTGTTTGGGATATGATTATCACAAAGAAGATAAAACCATTACTGTAAATGAGAAGGAAGCCGAAGTTGTGAGATATATCTTTAATAGATATGTTGAGGGTGCAGGTGGAAAAGTGATTGCAAGAGAGTTGAAAAATCTCGGATATAAAAATAAACGAGGAGACAGTAATTTCTCTGAACATGGTGTGATCGGAATTATCAAAAATGAAAAGTATAAGGGTGATTTGTTAATGGGAAAAACCTTTACAACAGACCCTATTACAAAGCGTAGATTAGATAATTTAGGCGAAGCAGATCAGTATTATACAGAAAATCATCACGAACCGATTGTCAGTCGTGAACTGTGGAATAAAGCAAATGAGATTTTAAATAAGCGAAAAGGTTCACATTCAAGAAGCAATGGAAAGCGTGATAAGTACAGCAGACAGTTTGCATTTAGCTGTATGTTAAAATGTGGATTCTGCGGAGGAAATCTAACAAGACGCACATGGAACTCACGAACAGATTATAAAAAGACTATCTGGCAATGTGTTCAAGCTACAAAACATGGTAAAAAGGAATGTCCATACTGTAAGGGAATCCCCGAAACTTTAATAGAACAGGCATTTGTAAGAGCTTATAATTCGTTATGCACTTATGATGGCGAATTTATCAATGGATTTTTAGAGCATGTCAGAGCAGGATTGCAGGATAACGATTCAGAAAAGGAATTGAAGTCTGTAAGTAAAAAGATTTCAAGAATTAAAGAACGCAAGAGCAATCTTGTAGATATGCGGTTAGATGATAAGATTGACGAAGAAACGTATCACATAAAACTTTCCGAAATCAATGAGAAATTAGATGAACTGTTAGCAAAGAAACAACAGTTAAAAGACCGACAGCAAGATCAACAGGACATAAATAAAAGATTGTCACAATTCCAAAATATCATTTCCAAGCAAGAGATATTAAGGAAATTTGACAGACATGTATTTGAGAGTGTTGTTGACAGGGTAATTGTCGGGGACAAGGGCGAAAATGGAGAAATCAATCCATATAAGCTGAAATTTATATTTAAAACTGGATATGAGAAAGATGAGGTTGCCGAAAAGCAACCTTTTTCTTTTGCCGATTCATGTTCCAATACCCACAACGATTGTGGTATAATTTCTCCACAAGGCGACAACGACACATGTTGAAACCGTTTGCTTACTCTCGCGTAAAGCCCCAGTTTAAGCGGGTTTGCGGGATTTTATGCCAAATATGAACCTGTGTTTTTAGCAGGAAAATATGAGAATTTTTAAGTGTTTTAATAGGGGTGTTAAAAATTCCGCGCAATGAGCTTTGTGCGCCGAGATTTTATCGGACTAAAGCTGTGCGCGGATTTTAGCACCTCTAATTTTTTATGTCCTATTTATAGGACAATAAATATGCTAGCATTATTTTAAGGGTTAGTTATGCTATGTCTTTAGTTATGTTGATTACAGATTTTAGAGTAGTTATTACAATAATAGATGGGACTTGATACAAAATGAGTTGAATGCTATAATAACCATTAGATGTTCAAAAACATTATAATTCTTACATAAAAGAATGCAAATGGAGGGAACCATGAAATATACTTATTTAGACCTTATTGAAGAAGTGTTAAGAAAAGAAAAAAGAGAAATGAGCCTTAATGACATATGGAAGTGTGCTCAGGAGTGTGGTTTGGATAAAAAACTTGATTCTGTTGGAAAGACACCTGTTAATACGATGAATGCGTGTATTAGAAAACATATAAGCACTTCAGCTAAAGTACGTTTTAAGCAGACATCAAAAAAGCCTGCTCTATACTATTTGAATGATTAGGAGGAATGGATAAATGTCCATTGAGTGTAATAAAATTTATAATATGAGTTGCCTAGATGGGATGCGTGAGATGGAAGATAATAGTGTTGATATTATCGTTGCGGATCCACCATACAATTTATCTAAAGGTGCAAAATGGAAATGGGATAATAGTGTCGAATTAAAAGGTATGGGCGGTAATTGGAATAAAGTTATGGCCGACTGGGATGACATGACATTGGAGGAATATTGGAGCTTTACGGTTGCCTGGTTAAGTGAGGCAAAGAGAATATTAAAGCCGACTGGTTCAATGTGGATTTTTGGCACATATCATAATATTGGAATTATCAATGTTATTTTGCAAATGCAAGAAATAGAGATGATTAATGAAATAATATGGTATAAGAGAAATGCATTTCCAAATCTTTCTGGAAGAAGAATAACAGCAAGCCACGAAAACATTTTATGGTGCCATAAAGGAAAGAAGAAGAGAGAGTATTATTTTGATTATGAATATTCCAAGGACGGTGATTTTTCTGGAGATGGTTTAAAAGGACCTGGAAAGCAAATGCGTACAGTATGGGATATTCCGAACAACAAGGATAAAACAGAGTTAAAGTATGGAAAGCATCCAACGCAGAAGCCAATACGAATACTTAAACGAATGATAAAACTTTCTTCTAAAGAGGGTGACATAATGCTAACTCCTTTTGCAGGGGCTGGAAGTGAATGTGTTGCTGCAAAAATGTGTGGAAGAAAATATATTGGATTTGAAGTTGAAAAAGAGTATTGCGATATTGCTGAAGAAAGATTGAAGCATGTTGAATTGAATGAAGATAGCTTAGGACAGCTTTCAATACCAGGACTTACACTGGAGGATACTAATAATGAAGAGATTTAATCCTGTAATTAAATGGAGTGGGAGTAAAAGGAGCCAAGCGGCAGCTATTTTATCATATATGCCAGAACAAATAGGAACATATTATGAGCCTTTTATAGGTGGCGGCTCAATGATGTATGCTGTTAATCCTGAAAGGGCTGTATGCGGAGATGTATGTGTACCACTTATTGATTTGTGGAAGGAAATAAAAGAAAGGCCATTAGAGTTAGCCGAAGCATATAGGGAAAGATGGCAAAGACTTCAGGATGAAGGCTATGAAGTTTATTATCAAATAAGAGAGAATTTTAACAAAGAAAATAATGCACAGGATCTCTTGTTTTTATCTAGGACATGTGTTAATGGCCTAATAAGGTTTAATGCGAATGGTGAATTTAATAATTCCTTGCATCATACAAGACCAGGAATTGCTCCTGAACGATTAGAAAAAATAATTTTGGAGTGGAGCGATCATATTCAGGGTGTTGATTTTAAAGCGCAAGATTATAGAAAGACAACGATGTCTGCAGAAAAAGGGGATCTAATATACCTGGATCCACCGTATTTTCATACTAAAGGACGTTACTATGGAACTATTGATTTTGATGAATTTTTGGACTATTTGAGAGATTTAAATAGGAAAGGAATAAAATATATTTTATCATTTGATGGAAAAAGGGGAGATGATGACTTTACAGTCTCCTTGCCATCAGACCTTTATAAGAGGCATGAGTTATTGCCATCTGGTAATTCTAGCTTTAAAAAGGTGATGGACAAGGAAAGACTTCAAGTCTATGAATCTTTGTATTTAAATTGGTAATTAATGTAAAGTAATGCAAGCTGCAGTTATTGAAGAAATTTTAGAGATTAAAAATTCTTTGAGTATTGCAGCTTCTCTTGTTTGTGTAACGATTTCGATATCCCATCCATTTGCGGTTGGATCCATAACAAATAGCATATCACAATTACTATTGGCAAATACGACATTGTTTGGTTGAGTACATGATCGTAAATATGCTGCTGCAGAAATGGAGTAGTAGTCTTCAAATGGGATGCGGAATGTACCACGATTCCACCACTGCAAAGGTGAAAGTTGTCTGGTTACATTAGGTACAAAGTTCATTAAACTTCGAATATAATTAATTAAGTGTGTACCTACATCTGGCTCAAGATTAATAGAGCGCTCTTTCGACTCGATAGAGAGCAAAAGAGGTTTATCAAATACATTAAAGAGCTGAAGAATATGGTCTGGTCGCTTGCCGTCTACATCGGTGCTAACCCTTGGTAATGATAACCAACGAGCTTCTACATTATTATGTATAATAGAAAATCCACTCCAGTCGCCACCAGGAGGGTTACACATTCCTTCAAAGCAACAATCATTTAATAGATGAGCAAAGAGGAAGTGAATTCCAGTATCAACATCATCTTCATGATATTCCAAAGGCCTACTTGGAAAAGCAGGAGCAGAAAGATCATGGGATGCAGAAAGAGAGCCACCTGAGTAGTATTCTTTCAAAGATTTTGTATTTATGAGGATAGAAGCATCTCTAGGCGTTGCAGCAAGAATCGGTACATCAAGAGCAACATAATCGCTTAATGCTAATATTGATTTCCAGAGTCCGTTTGCATGAGCCAGTTTTTTTGGATGATTGACAAGTAAATTGTAGTTATTCTCAAGAACTGGGCCATAAATGTATGTCATTATTTCTGTATCGCTAGAGGATAGCATGGAAATCAATGGAAGAAGTCCGCGATCAGGTCGATTGTCGTCACCGCGTGGCTTAAATCCTTTTAGCATACACAGAACTAAATCTTTACTATTTTCTGCAACTATATCAAGAGTTGGTTTATCAAAATTAGGATATAGTTCGCCTAAAATCTTTGCAAATTGTGGTCTGTTAGCGGCAGGAATAATACCAAAAGGCAAATCTTTAGATGCCAGGCCCTTACTTATACGTTCTACGGCATCAAGTACCTTTGCAGACTGTCCATGGTGTCCCTTATTAGTAATGGTTTTCCTAAAAGGGAAGGAGGCATTATTTACCGAATAATCAATAATATCCTGTCTGCTATTATAAAGAGCATTCCAGTCTGATTGAACAAAGTTAGTATTTGCATTAGAAGAAGATGCTAAGTATGAAACAACACCTAAATTCTTGGCAAAAATCGCTTGCTCAACAGACGTTGTGTTAAGTCCACACATTTTTCTTATAAGGTATGCTGACAGTTCTTTATCAGCAAAGTTGTTCTCGTCAAAGGTTCTTAGAATTGGCTCTTGTAGCTTATCAAATTCTTCTGCACGTACATATACCTGAGCAACAAAATTTCCGGTTTCCATTGAAAAATTGATATAGCTGTATGGAACGGCGGGATTAGGAAAACGTAATGCTTTACGTTCTCTGGTGCGACTATCTAGTTCGTATTTTACAAAATCAACAATATAGATGTATGGACATTGCGTTCTTCCGGTTGAAAAAGCACGACCACTACGCTGCCATGCCTGATTTCCGGCTTGAAGAGCACTACAAAATTCAATAGCATATATAATTGTTTCAATGCCATCTGCAACTTTTGTAACAATAGCATCCGGGGTTTCTTCCAGAAAACTGCCATTATTGCGGAGTGGATTGAAAATGTTGTCTTGCCAACGGTGTCTTCCAGCCTTGTTAAAACCAGGGAGAAGATCCAGTTGCCATTCATAATCTATGCCTTCGTAATTGAAGAACAAATTAAAGGTAATTGTTGATGGTGAGGTGAGTGTGCAGAATACTCTAGAAGGTTGAGTTTCCGCTATTAATAGGTTAGCGATTCGTTCACATTCAACAATGTTATCGCCATGTATTCTAAATAAATCCATATAAATTCCTCCATTGTGCATTTTGCTACTATATTTTTGAGTATACATATTAATTATATCAAAAAACGACAAAATTTGATATAATCATTTTGGAAAATATTTGAATTAGATTGGAGATAAAAATGAGAAAGATGTTATTGAGCATGCAGCCATTTTGGAAAGACAAAATAATGTCTGGAGATAAAATATATGAGTATCGGAGTCGTTTTCCGAAGGAGGAAATAATGGCATATCTATATGTGAGTAGCCCGGTGTGCGCAATCACAGGTATATTATATCTCGGAGAATATCAGCTCTTGGCTGAATGGAAAGAAAAATATCATAACAACAGTGAGGTGTTGAAACGGATATTAGACTACGAAAGTAGGAAGAATAAGATGGCAATGCCCGTACTTAGTTATCAGGATACTACTGCATTGACAAGAAAAGAGTTAGATAAAAATATAAAAAAGTTTGTTGTACCACAATCGTATTACTATCTTACAGACGATATGGAGCTTACCAAATACATAATTGATAATATTCAGTTGATAGGAGACTTGGCGGAAAACGATTTTTCGGCAGAAAATCCTATAGAAATTTGCAGAAACTATAGAAGTTAGAGGTGAGATGATTGGAAAATAATAATTGGTTCTTTTCGGATGAATATAAAAAATTAATAGAAAACATAAATAGGATAACAAATTCAATATCTCCGCAGGTTGAAGCTATTCGTAAGGCAAATTTACAATTAGGATCGATATTACAGACGAATATTAATACTGATACCATTCGAGCCATTATGGGGTTTAAAAGTAAAATACCTGATCTCACTAAGTATTCTAAACAGTTACTAGAGACTTTTCCAGCATTTCAGTTGTCTGAAGAAGTAAGGGAATTTATCCAGGAGACCAAAGAAAGTGAAAAACTATCCGAGGAAGAGTTTGAAAAACGATATGGGGAAGAATTTGAGATTTGCCGGACACTGGGCGAATATGGCTGGGTAGTTTCTGGACATTCGAATCCGAGAGATATTAAGAATTGGTATGGCCATATTGTTACGGGTGAATTAGAAAAAATAGTTACTTTTTTTGAAGAAAATAATGGATACGTTATAAGTAACATAAAGAAAGATTTGGAAAAGAAATATACAGATGCAAACAATAAAAAGTATTTTTCAAGAGGTTATGAGGCTTTCCAAAGTGGAGACTATATGACCTCAGCAATGTATTTAGTTGCGTTGCTCGAAGCAAGGGTGGACAGGTTGGTTCAGTTTCCACCATATACAAAGTACAAGGATAAATATTCTAATAAAGGATTTATCGATGTAAAAAAAGAGCAGTTTGATTTTGTAGTAGGAACTGCAATTGCCTCTCTATAAAAAGAATGAGAAAAAAGAATCGAAACGCTCAACTTTAATTACACCAGAATCAGAATGGAAAATTATAGGTTTGAGAACAATACATAAATAGATAAAATGGCCGGTAGGTGAATCAGTACGATTTGCTTACCGGCTTTTTTACGTTAAAAAATAAAGAGGTTACAGATTGACACTTGCTGTCAACCAAATATAAAATGGCTTTATCGAAAGCGCTTATCGAAAATTCATAAAAGAAAGGTTGTCATATAATGAATGGATTAAAGTTTATAAGAACAAGATGCAATATTTCACTTAGTGAATTAGCAGAGGCTTTGGGGGTTAGTAGACAGCAGGTCAGCGCATGGGAAAATGGAGTCAAACCTATCGCAAAAAAAGATAAGAACAACTATCAATATATTTTGGGGTTGATTCAAAGTATTTTGGTGAAATTACAGAAGCTGATAAAGAACTTCTTTTATCAAAAGGATTGTATCGAAGACAAGATAGCACTGAGGAAGTGTATACTTTTGCAAAGCAAGGAGAAATGAAGGATGATTTTAAATACAGACCATACTATTATATGGATTTTGATGGAGAGTCCTTTGATGAAAAGATGATTAAGGCGAAAAAAAGAAAACAAGATACATTTCAGGGAATAGAAGATGCTATGGGGTATTTTGGTAAGCCCGACAAAATAATTGAAGTTGTATCTGCAATAAATCGTGGCTGTAAAGTATATGATGCAATGACTAATTATCTTGCAAAAATGCCAGAACAAAAACCTGGAACTACTATTCTTTATTACAATGTATTAAGAGATGTTCTATATGCTTTACTATTGGCGAATGATCTGATAGACGAACATGATTTACAAGAGGAATTTAAAAACGAAATTGGAAGTGAGTTATATGATGACAGAGCCTGGATTAGTCAAATGAGTGAATTATTCAGGGAAAGATATGAAGATCAAAAAAATCTAGTTTTTGACAAACAGGATAAGAAGAAATAGGCCACTTCAATTCTTAACATTAATTCTATGAAAAGAAGGTGCATATTATTGGCAAGGCGTGGTAAATGTTATTTGAAAAGCTGCTTAATATGTTTGAAGTGCGGCTGTAAAATGCCTATCCTGCGAAGAATGGATGCGTTGAGAGGTAAAAATCATATTAAAACCATGTATTGCTTTTGCTGCAAAACCGAAGGAGATTTTATTGAAAATTACGAAGAAGTAGGCAGCAATAGTGTTAATACCTTCAAGACAATGGGAAATTGATTTTGTTCGCGATTGGGTATATAATGTTAACAGCGAGTATAAGTTGTTTTCCGATATGTTTTGGAGGAAGAAGATGGAATACATTTCAATAAAACAAGCATCAGAAAAGTGGGGAATTACGAAGAGAAGGATCCAGGTTTTGTGCACTGAGGGCCGTATCAAAGGGGCTACTAAAATTGGCTCGTTTTGGGCGATTCCTTCGGATGCAGTGAAGCCAAGCGATATGAGAATTAAAAGCGGGAAATATGTAAAAGAAAAGGAGTAACGCATGTTTAATCCAGGATTAGAGATAGGTCAGATTCTAAAAAATGCTGATATTGTAGAAAAATTCAAGTGTGGAAATATGGGGGTATGAGACGTTCCAAAACCACAAATACGCTTGTTATTGTATCGGACTATACAAAAGGAATTTACCATGACAAATGGATAGGTGGAGTTCTTCATTATACAGGAATGGGTAAGTCAGGAGACCAGGATATAAGATGGTCCCAGAATGCGACGCTTGCTGATTCTGATTTTAATGGAGTTGATGTACACTTGTTTGAGGTTATAGATGCCGGAGAGTATATTTACTGCGGAAGAATTGAACTTGTTGATAAACCATATACTGACATGCAGCCTGGTGAGAATGGAAATGACAGAAAGGTATGGATGTTTCCGATTAGGCCAGTGCCGGACAATGATGTGAAAAAGCCTCCAATGTTTGTGTTCAAAGATATTGAAGATTATAAGAACAGAGGCAAAAATGTTGATTCGGAATATGCAAAATTCTTGGAAGAAAACAAGAAGAAAAAAGTGAAAAATAGCAGTGTTGTAATTCCGGCGCAAGTAAGCAAACCTGAACCAAAGAAAGTAATGAATGCGCCAGATGATATTGAAGCAAAAACAGTAAAACATAAAAAGTATGGTGTTGGACTTATTAAAAAGGTGGAAGGTCCAAATCTGGTTATTACTTTTAAGAGTGTTGGTGAAAAGACACTAAACTATGAAGTTTGTATGCAGAATAAACTGTTGGAGATTTTGTAGATGAAAACAATAAGAGTAGTGGCTGCAGTTATCAAGAATAAAAATAAGATATTTGCTACAGCTAGAGGATATGGCGAGCTAAAAGGGCAGTGGGAGTTTCCTGGGGGCAAGATAGAAGTCGGAGAAACGCCGCAGGAAGCCCTTGTGCGCGAGATAAAAGAAGAACTGGATACAACGATTCAGGTTGGAGATTTAATCGATACCGTTGAGTATGACTATCCAACATTCCATTTGTCGATGGATTGTTTTTGGTGTGACATAGTCGAAGGAGATCTTAAGTTGTTAGAGGCAGAATCAGCCAGATGGTTATCAAAAGAAGAATTATATAATGTAAAGTGGCTTCCTGCGGATATAAAATTAGTTGAATCAATAAGCAAAATGCTATAGATGATTAGTAGGTGTCCGGATTATGGTACACGTGATATGCGACAATTAGATCAGGTCATAGTAGGTCAACAAAGAAAGGATGATATTTATGAGCGATTTTAATGGTGGCAGTGATTGGAATGGTAATGGGGAACATGATGCGTTTGATGATTATATGGATTATGAGTTATATGAAAAAGAATCTGATAATTATGATGTATATAATTCAGGCGGGCATAGAACTACTAGAAACAGAACTAATAACGATTATAAGAAAGCTGCGCAGCATTATGAACTTCAAAAATGTCTTATATGGATTGGCGTGATTATTGTTGCAAGTATTATCAATCCGTTGCTTGGAGGAATTATTGCATTCTTTTGGTTATACGGGATGATATTCCTGGGGTTCTAATAAAAGTTTCAAATTTGGAAGGAGAAGTTGCATTTGGGTTACAATAACAATTATGCGGGTATGCATTATAAAAGATGGTCGGGAGTATATGGAGTCTTTGATGATGGTAGAGAAATAGATCGCGATGCTATGATGCGCAGACCATTAAAATGCTACAAACTGGAAAATGATGAAAAAAGTGACGATGACAAGAAGGAAAGCAGTTTGCCATCCACAACTACTTATAAAAGAAACAGGAAAAAAAAGAAAAAAACAAAACAGAATCAAAATGTTATGCCAAATAAAGTACAAGAAGAAAAGAAAGAATATCTTGTTGGTTTGGAACACTTTGGTTTGGGGCAAGATGTATCAAGGAATATTATTCGCATTGGTCTGGAGAAAAATTTAGGAATAGTAACGTTATTGGATAACATTCTTGATAAAATGAAAAGAGATTATAGGGTTAATAATGATTTGATTGTGGGCCAATTAAATGATCACGTTATGGGATACCCCAAAATTGAAGAAATAATGATATTTTTATCTGTGGTTGCGGATGCACTGAATGTACCAATATCCGAATTTTTTGTGGAAGAACCGGAAAAAGACAGGGAGATGGCATACAAGATTGTTGATGAAAATCCATACTATTGCTGGGAAGAAATAACATTAACGCAAGATGAATATGATAGTGAAAATTATTTCGATACATATTTAGAAAATCCTAATGAAGATACAGAATCGCCACAGTATAAATATTGGGAAAATAGTGCATGGCATCGAAAAGGATACGGAATTAGCAGAGGTGTTGATTCAAACGGAGAATATATTTATTCACTTTCATATGGAGATTTATATTTTCGCTATGATACAACTGCTGAACAATATATAATGCATGGCGCAACATTATGGATAGAAAAAGAAGGTAAAATTGCTGATTTAGGTAAAGCTGTATTCGAAAATCAAGTTATAATTGATGCGGATGATTGAATCAGACGATGATAACGATAATGTTATATAGGAGATGGAAAAATGGGAATATTTGATATAGACGCTGAAAAGTTACAGGCTTTATATCATCGAGCATGGCATGAAGCAGGTATGGGTTTTGTGGATCCAAGAAAATATCCATATTTGAATAAAGCACTTATTCAGTATGCTAGAGAGAATAACTGTTCCTTTGATGAGGCGTGGAGAATTGCAAAGGTAGGTAAATAAGATGAATAGTAGCAATTCAGTACTATTACAAATGGAAAATGGCGAAAGCAAGACAGTGGAGGATTTAGTAAAAGAATATATCGTAACGGGATGCAGTACGGATATACTGTCTACTGTTTGGACTGCTAAATTGGTTGGTAATATAGAAGAAACCGACCTTTCAGAACTTCCTGAAGAAGATACCACTCTATTAAAGAAGACCATTATAAAGACTATGTTGATATCTTTAGTATCTACTAGAAAAAACGATGAATCAATTGAGATGCCTTCATACTTTGAGTTAAGTGACGATCTGCTTGCAGCAACAAACAGAATTATTATTGATAATGATATTTTAAGGAAAGAATATCTTACTAATGAATGGATGAAAAATGATATTCTTAACCAAATAATATGTGACCGAATTGATAAAGATGAGTTATCTCAGCTCATAGATGATATTACGTATTTTGTTAAGAATTTACAAGATGAAAACAGTTTGGGAGAAATGTGTCTCTCGATAGAAGAAAATATGGAAGAATCATATGAGGGAGTTGAAGCCTCAGTGAATGCGTTATATGTACTATATAGTGTTTTGTCAAAATGTGAATATGACGCTAAATACCAAGAAATAGAAAGGTTGATAGCCTGTACCCTTGAGGATGTAGATAAAAGTGAAGTGATAGAATCGTTGGAAACTATCGGGTGCTTTAAATTTATGGGATGTGGATTGGAGCTACTAGATGTTCCAGAAAGTATTGTCGAGAAAATAAAGAAGGCCAGCTCATGTATATTAATAAATAATTTGTGGTGGTTGACGGAAAGTGAACTTTGCAAGCAAATTAGCTTAACGGAAGATGAGCTTACAACTTTATTAAATGTAATGGAGAAAATAGCCTTAGCTTCAGGTAAGAAGGTCTACATTCATCATGTTGAAAGATGTAAAAAATTACAAAAGAAAATGTATAGTGCCAGTAATTATAAAACTCCTCAGAAGGAAAAGTATTATAAGATTAAATTCAATGATAGACGAGGAAATAATTGGTTGATGGTTCATAATTGTAGAGAAGGGGATAATGTTTGGTATGGTGGAGAGCATCTGGCTGCAGCGTTTGCATCACACCTGTTTGTTGAAAATAATATTTTGACACGCTTTTTACAGGATAAGAGTTATGAAAAAATAGAATTGGGAGAAGACGATACTTCATATTACTATGCTGACAAGTTCTTTTGATAGAAAGCGCAGAGCGATGTTACTCGTGAGGGTGTTAAAAATACTCAATTTTGTATAAGGGTGTTAAAATACAAATACCCTTGCTTGTCCGCGCATGATAATGCGGTGTTAGCTTATCCCGCATGTGGAGAGTTGTGTGTTGCTATGTCGCACAGATTCCTAGAAATCCTTGATTTTACGCAGTTTTTCGACCATTTTGTATTCACACCAAATGAAGAAAATGTGTTAGAAAAAGAGTTAAAA
>AUXO014991911.1_pt1 | contig 18338 bp, 13 predicted proteins | sample 768731 | NCBI WGS metagenome assembly AUXO01 (sample SAMN02715735, study PRJNA202380) | gut metagenome | biome: sheep rumen | host: Ovis aries | place: New Zealand: Palmerston North
TTCGTAGGTACAAAGAAGCAGGCTCAGGATTCCATCAAGGAAGAGGCTGAGCGTTGCGGCCAGTTCTACATCAACTATCGTTGGTTAGGCGGTACTCTTACAAACTTCGTTACTATCAAGAAGAGGGTAGCAAGACTTGAAGAGTTAAGAGCTATGGAGCAGGATGGTTCTTTTGAGCTCCGTACAAAGAAGGAAGTAGCTAAGCTTAAGCTCGAGATGACAAAGCTCGAGCAGAACTTAGGCGGTATCGTAGGAATGAAAAAGCTGCCTGCAGCACTCTTCATTGTTGATACAAAGAAGGAGCACAACGCAGTTGCAGAGGCAAGAAGACTTAATATCCCGATCATTGCTATCGTTGATACAAACTGCGATCCTGATGAAGTAGATTATGTAATCCCCGGTAACGACGATGCGATCCGTGCCGTAAAGCTCATCACAGCTAAGATGGCTGATGCAGTTATCGAGGCTCACCAGGGTGAGGACGGAAGCTACGAGGGCTCAGACATTGATTCTGCAGAGGCTCAGGCTGAGACAGCTGCAGTTGCAGAGGATATCGAAGAGACAGCTTCTGAGGAGAAGACGATCGAAGAGATCGCTTCTGAGTCTTAATTATTTACAGGAGGAAATATAAATGGCAGTAACAGCACAACAGGTTAAAGAGCTTCGTGATCTTACTGATTGCGGAATTATGGACTGCAAGAAGGCACTTATCGAGTGCAACGGTGATATTGAAGCTGCTAAGGCTTGGCTTCGTGAGAAGGGTATGGCTAAGGCAGAGAAGAAGTCTGCAAGAATTGCAGCTGAGGGCGCAGTAGTCTCCAAGATCTCTGACGATCAGAAGACAGGTGTTTTAGTTGAGATCAACATCGAGACAGACTTTGCAGCTCAGACAGATAAGTTTAAGAACTTCGCAAGCCAGGTTGTAGACCACATCCTCGCTAAGAAGCCTGCTGATATCGAAGAGCTCATGGCTCAGCCTTTCTATGCTGACGAGTCCAAGACAGTTGAGATCTTCCAGAAGGAAGCTATCGCTGATATCGGAGAGAACATTTCTATCAGAAGATTCGTTGTTTACGAAGTAAATGGCAACGGCGCTGTTGCATCTTACATCCACATGGGCGGTAAGGTAGGCGTATTCGTTGAGATCTGCACAGGTGACGATTCTGTTATCACAAACGATAAGTTTGCTGACCTTGCTAAGAGCATCGGCATGCAGATCGCAGCTTTCAATCCTAACTGGATCGACGAGTCTGATGTTCCTCAGGAAGCAATCGATAAGGAGCTCGCTATCCTCAAGAACAAGGCTCTTGAAGAGGGCAAGCCTGAGAAGGTTATCGATGAGAGGATCCTCCCCGGCCAGAAGAAGAACTTCTTAAAGCAGAACTGCCTTATGCTCCAGGAATTCGTTAAGGATGAGTCCCTTGACGTTCAGACTTATGTAAACAGTGTTGCCAAGGAGCTTGGTACAGATCTTTCTATCGTACGTTTCACAAGATTCGGTCTTGGTGAAGGTATTGAGAAGAAGGTTGATGACTTTGCTGAAGAGGTTAGAAAGCAGGCTGGATTATAATCCTGTTTTTAATCAGTAACTTTGAAGCTGACTTCAATAGAGGTCAGCTTCTTTTTTTGTCTGCTTATTCTTATTTTTATAATTTACACATCGCATCATTATAGGTAAAATTTAGGGGATAAAAAAACGGAGGAAGCGCATATGGGTCAGACCAAGTATAAGAGAGTTTTACTTAAGATCTCAGGTGAGGCATTGGCAGGTGATGCCAAGATCGGTATCAACGACGATGTCCTTAAGGAGATCTCAACTAATATCAAGGCAGTAGCTGATCTTGGAGTTCAGGTTGCGATCGTTGTAGGCGGAGGAAATTTCTGGAGGGGCAGATCTTCAGAGAAGATGGACAGAGTTACTGCTGATCACATGGGAATGCTCGCTACACTTATGAATTCTCTGGCTCTATCTGATGCATTGGAGCAGCAGGGCGCGGTTACCAGAGTCCTCTCTGCTATCGAAGTAAGGCAGATGGCTGAGCCTTATATCAGGAAGAGAGCAGTAAGACATCTGGAGAAGGGAAGGATCGTTATATTTGCATGTGGCACAGGTAACCCTTATTTCTCAACAGATACAGGTGCTGCATTAAGAGCCACAGAGATCGGCGCAGATGTATTCCTGAAGGCTACGATGGTTGATGGAGTCTATGATAAGGATCCTAATCAATATCCTGATGCCGTTAAATATGATAAGATATCTCATGACGAAGTATTGAGACTGAATCTTAAGGTTATGGATGCTACTGCAGCAGCACTTTGCAGAGATAACCATACAAGGATCCTGGTGTTCTCAATGAAGGATCCCTCAAATATCGTCAGGATCGCCGAGGGTGAGAACCTTGGAACGATCGTTGAATAAATAGATAAAGGAGTTTATTACCATGGCTATGATCGAGATTACCAAGCAGGATTACGATAAAGTTGAAGATAAGATGCGTAAGTCCATCGACAACCTTCAGGAGAATCTTAATGCTATAAGGGCCGGAAGAGCTAATCCTCATGTTTTAGACAAGATCACTGTAGATTACTATGGTGCTCCTTCCGGACTTAATGCTGTTGCAAATATCCAGGTTCCGGAGGCACGTATGATCACTCTTACCCCCTGGGATCCTTCTATGCTCCGTGAGATCGAGAAGGCTATACAGTCTTCAGATCTGGGCATTAACCCTACCAACGACGGCAAGATGATCAGACTTGTATTCCCTATGCTCACAGAGGAGCGCCGTAAGGAGCTCGTTAAGCAGGTTAAGGTCTATGGCGAGGAAGCCAAGGTCGTTATCCGTAACACAAGGCGCGACTACATCGATAAGATGCGTGGTGCAGGTAAGCGTAAGGAGATTACCGAGGATTCTCTCAAGGAATACGAGGAGAAGGTCCAGAAGATCACTGACAAGTTCATTGCCGAAGTAGACGATGTCTGCAATAAGAAAGACAAGGAACTGATGGAGATCTGATGGCTTTAGGCACTAATAAATCTAAGAAGACATACGACACCGACGGCCTTAAGGTCCCGGTGTCGCTTGGCGTTATAATGGACGGTAACGGCAGATGGGCGAAGAAGAGAATGCTTCCCAGATCTGCCGGCCACAGAGCTGGTGCTGAGAACCTCAAGGAACTCTGCCGTAACTGTGGCAACTACGGCGTTAAATATCTTACGGTCTATGCATTCTCAACAGAGAACTGGATCAGACCTGAAGACGAGGTCAATGCCCTTATGAAGCTGTTTGTTGAATTCTTCAACAAATACGATCCTGAGCTTGAGCAGGAGGGCATAAGAGTAAGGTTCACAGGTGATATAGATGCTCTGCCCCCGGAATTGCAGAAGGTCTGCCATGAAGGTGAGGCCAGGTCTTTGAACCGCTCCAAGATGCAGCTTATAGTTGCATTTAACTACGGCGGCAGGAGAGAACTGGTCCAGGCTGTTCAGAAGATAGCTGCCGATGTTGTTTCAGGCAAGATAGCGCCTGAAGATATTACCGAGGATACGATCTCAAATAATCTCTATCTTCCGGATGTACCTGATCCTGAACTTATTATCAGGCCCTCAGGTGAGATGAGATTGTCTAATTTCCTGCTGTGGGAGAGTGCATATTCAGAATTCTGGGTATCAGACACTTTGTGGCCTGACTTCGGATACGATGAGCTTACTCAGGCTTTCAGAGATTATGCCCGCCGTGACAGAAGGTTCGGCGGTCTGTCTGCCAAAGATTCACAAGAAGGTCAAACCAAATGAGACAAAGGATTATTACAGGTATTTTATTTTCGCTGGGAGTTGCAGCGTTCTTTATTCCCTCGCTCTGGCTTCCGCTCCTGATCTGCGCTATGGCTCTTATAGTTGGCGGCTTTGCCATCCATGAGCTTGTAAATGCTTTGAGGACAGGCGGTTTCTCGCCTTCGCTTCCTCTGATACTTGCAGGTTCTGCTCTTGCGGTGATCATCCTTGTGATTTCTTTGGTATTGGGGCTTTCCTGCGAGATCGCGCTCACATTGTATCTTCTTATCGTAGGATCTTACAGTGTGTGCTGCGGCATACTGATCCCGGTTATCCGTAAATACGATACTGATGCCCTGAAGAATGGTCTTATTTCCGGAGGAATCGTGTTCTATGTAACTTTTCCTTTGTTCTGTCTTGTAGCAGGCATGAACCTCATCGAACATGGTTGGTATTATATGCTCGTAGGCCTTGCAGCTTCGTGGGTATCTGATGTCTGTGCTTATTTTGTAGGTGTTACCATAGGAAAGCACAAGCTTATTCCCCATATATCTCCCAAGAAGACATGGGAAGGCTTTCTTGGCGGAGCATTCGGCTGCGCTGTCATAGTTGCTCTGTACAGCCTGTTCGTTATCTACAACGTTTGCGATGTGAACATCAACAGAGTCTTGTTCCTGATCATAACCTTTGTGCTCGGATTTATAATCTCTCTTATGTCACAGTTAGGCGACTGGTTTGCTTCAGTTATCAAGCGCAGAGTTGGCATCAAGGATTATGGCAAGATCTTCCCGGGACACGGCGGAATGCTGGACAGATTTGACAGTGCATTCTTTACCTTGCCTCTCGGCGTACTTCTTGCTTTTGTTATCAATATGATCTGATAAGGAGCGTTTATGAGGGTTTTATCGGTATTAGGTTCAACCGGATCCATAGGGACACAGACTCTTGAAGTAGTAAGACAGAATCCGGAAGATTTCAAGATCGCGGGTTTAAGCTGCGGATCTGATATAGAAACTCTGTATTCCCAGATAAAGGAATTCAGGCCTGAAGCCGTCTCCGTTAATGATGAAGACAAGGCTCTGATACTTGAGCACAGACTAAGAGCTGAAGGAAATAAGACCCCTGTTATCTCAGGCAAGGATTCAAGCACAAGTATAGCAACTTTAAGCTCTGCTGATACGGTGCTGGGAGCCATAGTCGGCGTTGCAGGTCTTGTACCTGTTTATAATGCGATCTTAAAGGGTAAGGACATAGCACTTGCAAATAAGGAGACCCTTGTTGCAGGTGGTGATTTTATTATGCCTCTGGTAGAAAAGACCGGTGTGGAACTACTGCCGGTAGACAGTGAACACTGCGCGATATGGCAGTGCCTCTGGGGCGAGAAGAAAGAGAATCTGGACAGGATCCTTATAACTGCATCAGGCGGTCCTTTCAGAGGGCAGTCAAGAGCTGACCTTGAAGGCGTTACCTGTGAGAAGGCCCTGAATCACCCCACCTGGAAGATGGGCGGAAAGATCACGATCGATTCAGCTACGATGATGAACAAAGGCCTTGAGGTCATTGAGGCTCACCACCTATTCGGTATCAGTGTGGACAAGATAGATATAGTAGTACACCCCCAGAGTGTTATCCATTCAATGATAAGGCTCAGGGACGGCTCTATATTGGGACAGATGGGCAAACCGTCCATGATCCTCCCGATCATGGTGGCGCTTTATTATCCGGACAGAGGCCCCAGGCTTCTTGAAGAATTTGACCCCTTCGATCCCAAGTGCTCATGCCTTACGTTCGAGAAGTGTGACACCGATGTCTTCGGGCTTGTTCCTGTTGCATACGATGCGGGCCGTAAGGGCGGAATACTTCCCGCTGTAATGAATGCTGCTAATGAAGTTGCGGTAAACAGTTTTCTTAACGGCAAGACAGGCTTTACTGACATAGAGAGAATAGTCAAATCCGTTTATTCGGATTTTGAAGGCAGGAATATAGCAGCTTCAGATCTTGATACTGTCCTTCAGGCTGACGGCGAAGCAAGGATCAAGGCAGGAGAACTGATCAGATAATGGGTATGTTCTGGAGTATAGTTGTTGTTATCCTGATGCTTGGTGTTCTTGTTACGATACATGAACTCGGGCATTATTGGGTCGCATGCCTTCTTAAGATCAAGGCATATGAGGTATCCATTTTTGTCGGACCCAAGCTCTTTCACTGGACCAGGAACGGCGTTGAATTCAGTATAAGAGCGATCCCTATCGGAGCTTATGTAAGATTTACTGACATAGATGAGGAAGGCAATATCATCGAGAGTGATGATCCGTCACTCCTGGTAAATAATCCCAGGTGGAAGAGACTTATTGTTGCTCTCGCAGGTCCTTTTATGAACATGCTCCTTGGCGTGATGATCTTCTTCGGCCTGTTTCTTGCAACAGGCTTTCAGACTCTTGATCTGAACTATGCGCCAAACGGCACTCAGCTTGCCGAGACAGACTATGTCCCGGGAGATACTATTGTAAAAGTCAACGGCAGAAGGGTATATAACCCGCTGGATTTCTTTGTAGAGACCCGTATGATCATTCCTGAGACGGAGGAACTCACTCTCACTGTCAGGAGCGCCGATACAGGCGAGCTCTATGACCTTGTCTTAACTCCTGAGATAAAGACCAGGCCTATGCTCGGCATTACCTGTTATCAGGACACCAATAACAAGTACGAAGGCTGGGAGATAGAGAGCTCATATGCGACACAGAATAATGGCAATCCCATCCTGAAGAGCGGGGATTATCTGGTATCTGTTGAAGGCAAGAAGGTATCTGAGCCTGACTTTATGGAATTCCTGGATACGCTTAAAGAAGGGGATACCATGACATTCGGCTTCTACCGCAACGGCGAGTACATGGAAGAAGAATGCGTTATCTCTCTTACCACATTTGCAAATGACAGGGGCATATATCTCCTGGCATACAGGGTCTATGATCTTAATACATTTATGAGGGCTCTGGGCTCAGCCTTAAGGATGCCTGCTACCACACTCAAGGTTTCTATTGACTCTCTGTCACTGGTATTTAGAGGTCAGGAAGAAGTCTACAATATGGTTTCAGGCCCTGTTGGTGTTACGGTAGCCGTTTCTGATGTTGTTAATGACGTTGATGATACATTGAATCAGAAGGTCTATACACTGGTAATGATGTCAGGTCTTATATCCATAGGTCTTATGATCACAAACCTTCTGCCGATACCGGGTCTTGACGGCAATCAGATCATCCTGATCTTTGTGGAGATGATAATCGGAAGGAAGATCTCCAAAAAAGCCGAAGATGTTATCAATGTAGTAGGTTTCTTCCTGCTTATCGGCCTGGTGCTGTTCGCTTTTGCATCAGACATCATTAGAATATTTATGGAATAACACAAAACTTACAGGTTTTGTTATGTTAGTATATTTTTACGCATAAAATCATCTGTCATACAAGACAGAGCTGCAGCAGAGGACACTTTATGACAAGGAAAGTTTTGATCGGCAATGTAGAGGTAGGTGGCGGATCTCCTGTTAAGATCCAGTCCATGAATAACACGGATACCCGTGATGTTAAGGCAACCTTAGAGCAGATATCAAGGCTCAAGGACGCAGGATGCGACATTACCAGAGTCGCTATCCCGGATATGGAGGCTGCTATGGCAATGGCAGAGATCTCTAAGAATTCCCCGATCCCCGTGGTTGCCGATATCCATTTCGATTACCGCCTTGCCATCGAAGCCTGCAAGAACGGCGCTTCCAAAATCAGGATCAATCCAGGCAACATCGGCGGTCCTGAGAACATTAAGGCTGTTGTTGATGTCTGCAAGGACAGGGGGATACCGATCAGAGTCGGTGTTAATTCAGGCTCTATCTCCAGACAGATCCTTGCCAAATATGGCGAGGTCAATGCTGAGGCAATGACCGAGAGTGCTCTGGGAGCTGTTAAGCTCCTTGAGGATGCAGACTTTGGAGATATCGTTATCTCCATTAAGTCTTCTTCGCCTAAACTGACTATAGACACTTACAAGATCCTGTCTGCTGCCTGCGACTATCCGCTGCATGTTGGCGTTACCGAGGCAGGTACTGTCAGAGAAGGCGTCATCAAATCTGCTGTAGGTATAGGAGCCCTGCTTGCCATGGGTATCGGAGATACTATAAGAGTATCTCTTACCGGTGATCCGGTAGATGAGGTTTATGCGGCCAGGAGTATTCTCAAGGCTTTGGACTTAAGAGACGGAGGGATCACTTTTATATCCTGTCCGACATGCGGAAGGACCCAGGTACCTCTCATAGAGCTGGCCCGGGAGATTGAAGACCGGGTTTCAAGACTTCCTTATAACCTTAAGGTTGCCGTAATGGGATGCGTTGTTAACGGTCCCGGTGAGGCTAGGGAATGCGACATTGGCATTGCAGGCGGCAAGGATGAGTTTGTCCTCTTTGAGAAGGGGCAGCCTGTTCGTAAGATCCCTGCTGCAGATGCTGTTGAAGAATTTGTTAAGGAAGTGATCAGGATTGGAGAGGAGAAGGACAAAGCTAACGGAGCTGGCTGATTTTGACTGCTCCGCATATCAGGGACTTGAGGGCATTGTTGTTGAATCTGTAGACCTCTATGAATCAAGGGGCTGCATCAGCATTGTCTGTCTTGGTCAGGAGACCGTCAGAGACGGTGATAATCTCGTTGATTTCATAAGACATCTCAGTATGTCCTATATGAATACTATACAGCTTGGATTCAGGGACGTTTACAAGGATACGTTCATGGATAGCATAACCAGACTCTGGCCGCTTGTTGCCTACGATTATGCGATTTCATCAGGAAAGATACTTGATAAGCAGATATCCCTTGTTGATGAGAGTGATCGTTATTATGGTCTTATGCTGCCTTCAAGCTGGAAGAGACTATATGACGAGTCCCAGCTGAATATCCTCAGGTGTAATATTGTTGAATCCATAAGGCATTGCACGGGTTTTGATGTCGATAACTTTGGCGGCGTGGATATCTGTTTTATTGATAATCCTGATCTCCAGGAACTCACGCCGGAGGAGATCATCGATAAGGCGATCAAGGAAGGCAATTTTATAGATATCGAGCCGGGCACGGCCCCTAAGAAGTCAGGTAAGAAGACTGAGGGTCAGAGCTCAGATGCTCCCAAGGAAGAGGATAATAAGCCTGATACTTCAGATAAGAATTCCTGGGCATATAAGGCCAAGCAGCAGCTCAAGGAGGTCATCAAGGAAGATAAGGCAAAGCCTGATTACTCCAAGAGGCAAAATGCCGAAGGTGCCATCTTCGGCAAGGTCAAGACAGATGCAAGACTCCTTAAGATCAAGGATGCATCTGTTGGCGACATGAATATCAATCTTATAGGTAATGTCACTCTGACCGAGGAGATGAGGCTTACCAAGAGCCTTAAGAGCGTTATAACTAAATTCCTGTTAATGGATGATACTGATGCCATATCCTGTTTTGCATTCCTTAAGCCTGAAGAGGCAGATATCTTCCAGAAGAGATTTGAGAAGGGCGGCTTCGCAGGTTTCCAGGGTAATGTCGAGCACGATCAGTATACAGGGGAGATGCAGTTTAAGATCACTGGTGCTTTCCCTGCAGATAAACCTGCATCCAGAAGGGATCATGCCGAGCGCAAGAGAGTCGAGCTCCACGTCCATACAAAGATGAGTGATGAGGATGCTATTACTGATCCTGCAGATCTGGTAAAGACAGCAGTAAGTTTCGGCCATACGGCATGTGCTGTAACAGATCATGGCGTAGTACAGGCATTCCCTCATGTGTTTGAGGCAGCAGGTAAGCTCAATAAGAAACTTGAGGAAGGGCAGACTCCCTTCAAATGTATATTGGGCTGCGAGGGCTATCTTGTAGATGACGGCCCCACTGTATTCTATAACCTGCCATACGACGTTGATACAGATGACAAATTCTTCTCCAAGCCTGCTCCGGGTACTGAGGATGCAGCCTTGAACTTTATACAGAGGCCTAAGCCTGTTGGTTCTTTTGTTGCCATTACCATTAAGCGCAACGGAAATGATGCATTAAGAGATACCTTTACTTCTGTCGCAGCATCCAAATTCCGTCTTAAGGGTTTTAAGAACAAAAGAGAGGTCCTGGAGGGTGAATCTGATGAAGACGCTAAGGAGTTTGCGTCTCACGATATAGATAAGACCATATGGGATATGTCTGAGCTTCCCGAGGAACTCACTGACGAGAAGATTACAGTTCGTCCGTTAGACCCCCATGAGAAATATGGCAGGATCTACAATCAGGATCTTAATATCGACTGCGAATCTGCAGAGGATTATGTTGTTCCTACCGAAATTGAGTTTGAGCATGTAGCTGATTTCTATGCAGAGTTTGAGGACATGATATATCCCGGTGAGGGTGAACCGTGCCAGTCTTATTTTGCAATGGGTGAGCTCCTGGAATTCATTGGCGATTCTTACATAACAGGTCCTGATATCTTTACGACCTTAGCATTCCTCAGAAGGGCAGGATACGGTATCAGGATCGAGGACCATAAGTATTACAGACATAAGTTCCTTATGCCTGCAACAAGTGATGAGGATATCCTTAAGACTTATTTTGAAGATAAGTATGCTGATGTTAATTCTCTGCTCAAGGATAAGGGACTGGATTTTGTCTTTAAGAGGACAGATACGGATGCCGACACCATGCTCGAGCAGTGCTATATTTCAGCCGATGTTCTTATCGCCATGCTCAAGGATGCTGGAGGGGTAGATCCCCTTAAGATCAATTACGACAAGGGACATTACGATTCGAGCAAGATCAAATCCCTCAAGAAGATAGGTGGATTAAGCGAATCTCCTACCTATCACATTATCTATCTTGCAAGGTCTAATATGGGGCTTTATAACCTCTATCGTCTTGTTTCCGAATCCCACATCCACTACTTCTCCAGAAGGCCCAGGACACCTAAGAGCCTTCTTAAGTACTATTCCTCCGGTATTATCATCGGTGGTGCCTGCGAGCGAGGTGAGATATACCGCTACGTCATAAGATGCTATAAGGAATGTGGCAAGGACATAGTGAAGGCAAGACAGATTCTTAAGGATTCCAGGGAATTTGCAGATCTCCTTAGTCTATATGACTATGTCGAGATACAGCCCCTTTGTAATAACATCTTCCTTACAAGGCAGGATCCTGAGAAGTCTGATACCGGCAATGTTGCCGTTAACGAAGCTGATATTCAGGCAGTAAATGAACTGCTGGTCCAGACTGCCGATGACCACAATATGCCGTGCTGCGCTACAACAGACTCCCACTATCTCAACAAAGAGGATGGCAAATACCGTAAGTATCTGCTCATGAGCAAGGGGTTCAAGGATGCAGAGCTTCAGTCAGATCTTTATTTCAGGACTACGGATGAGATGCTGGAAGAGTTCTCCTATCTTGGCGAGGACAAGGCATATGAGGTCGTAGTTGAGAATACAAACAAGATCGCAGATCTGATCGAATTCGGGATCAAGCCGTTCCCGTCAGGTTCTTATCCTCCGCAGATCGCAAGAGCTGCTGCTGATGTCAGGGATATCGCTTATACAAAGGCAAATCAGCTCTACAGACATAAGGGAGTGCTTAATCCTGTTGTTAAGGCAAGACTTGATAAGGAACTCATATCCATCATCTCCAATGGTTATGCCATCATGTATTACATCGCTTACAGGCTTGTAAAGAAGTCTAATAACGATGGTTATATCGTAGGCTCAAGAGGTTCTGTAGGTTCCTCTTTTGCTGCCACGATGTGCGGTATCTCCGAGGTTAATCCGCTCCCTCCGCATCACAGATGTCCAAAGTGCTGTTATACCAGGTTTAATGACTCCGGTGAGTACGGTTCAGGATATGATCTCCCTGAAGATGTTTGTCCCGAGTGCGGAACACCGATGATAAGGGACGGACAGGATATACCTTTCGAGACGTTCCTGGGCTTTAAGGGCGACAAGCAGCCTGATATTGATCTTAACTTCTCCGGTGAATACCAGCCCAGAGCTCATGCTTATGTAGGAGTACTCTTTGGCGGTACCCATACATTCAAGGCAGGTACCATAGGTGCTTATCAGGATAAGAATGCTTACGGTATATGCCGTAAGATCCTTGACGAGAGAAACGAGACTTATACCCAGGCTCATCTTGCCTATATGGCCAAGGGAATAATCGGCGTTAAGAGAACGACTTCTCAGCATCCGGGCGGTATCGTCGTTATCGCAAGAGAGATGGATGTCTATGAGTTTACACCGATACAGTTCCCGGCTAATAAGACAGAGTGTGGTATCATAACGACTCACTTCGATTTCCATGCGATGCATGATACTATCCTTAAGCTTGATATATTAGGTCACGCTGACCCGACGGTGCTGCGTATGCTCCATGAGATCACGGGCGTAACGATCACGGATATTCCTATTCCTGATACCAAGGTCATGGCACTGCTCCAGGGTACGGATGTATTGGGTTTCCCTATTGAGGCAACGGATGCGGGTTCTGCTACGCTGGGCTTGTCTGAGCTTGGAACGAATATGGCCCGCGGCATGATCAAGGAGACAAAACCTTCCAGGTTCTACGATCTTGTACAGCTCATGGGTCTGTCTCATGGTACCGATGTCTGGACCGGTAATGCTCAGGACCTGATAAGAGAAGGTATCTGCGATATCAATTCAGTTATCGGATGCCGTGACTCCATTATGACAAGGCTTATCTATTGGGGACTTCCCAACAAAGATGCGTTTGACATCATGGAAGCCGTCCGTAAGGGCAGAGTTGCCAAGGGCGAAGAGCCCAGGTGGCCTGAATTCAAAGAGGAGATGAAGGCTTGCGGCGTTCCTGACTGGTACATAGAGTCATGTAACAAGATCAAATACATGTTCCCTAAGGCCCATGCCGCTGCATATTCCATCTCAACTCTCCGTGTTGCCTGGTTTAAGGTGTACTATCCCGAAGAGTACTATTGTGCTTTCTTTACCATAAGAGGTGAAGGTTTCGACGCTGAATCCATGTGCTTTGGCCCGGAGAAGGTCAAGAAGCTCAGGCTGGAGCTCCAGGAGAAGATGAGGTCTGCGGATAATCCCAATACCAAGAACCAGTTCTATCTCTGCGAGCTTGTTGAAGAGATGTATGCAAGAGGTATTACATTTGCTCCAGTATCTCTTGAGGAATCTGATGGTGTCAGATTCAAGAAGGTGAGCAAAGGCGTCATCAGGCCTCCGTTCTGCGCCATAGATTCCGTATCCGAAAGTAACGGCAGGAGTATCTGCAAAGCAAGAGAAGAAGGTCCTTTTAAGAACCGTGAGGACTTTACCATAAGGACCGGTGTCGGTCAGGCGGTAACCCAGAAACTCTTATCTTACGGAGGCATTCTGGATGACCTCCCTGAGAGCGCCCAGATCGATATGTTCTCACTCCTTGACGGCAACGACGACAACGACGACAACTGATATGGCAAACTGCAGTGTTATCTTAAGAGGCGCCATAAGGCAGACTGATAAGCCCTTTACATACATAATCCCTGATGAACTGAGTGGCAGGGTATATAAGGGCTCCTTTGTCCGTGTTCCTTTTGGCAAGGGCAATAAGATCTATTCTGCTGTTGTTATCGATATAAATGACAATGACGTGGATACATCCGGGATCAAAGCTGTTGATTCGCTAATATCTGACTTGCCCGTCTTGAATGAAGACCAGCTTGCCCTGATAGACATGATCTCTTCAAGGTTTAACTGCACAAGGGGAGATGCCATAGAACTAATGGTCCCGTCCTGCGTCGAGCAGCATAAGGATCCGGAGCTGACTTTCGTAAAGATCGCAGACAGGGAAAATGCTCTAAGAGTACTTGAGTCAGGTTCTTTAAGATCACAGGCCCATATCAACATCCTCGAATACCTCCTTGAGAGCGAAGATACCGAGAAGAGCATGCTCCTTGCTTCTCTCGGCATATCTCCATCGCAGCTCAAGGCGGTCATAGACAAGGGACTGGTTACTTCCTACAAGAAGAAAGCTGATTTTAAGAGCAGTGCTGTCCTCGTTGATAAAGATGAGCTTGATTCCAAGTTTAGCGAGGTCCATGGCCTTAATGACGATCAGATAGAAGCTACGAGGACCATATGCGGGAATCCTGATGCTGATGTTTATCTCCTGTTTGGAATAACAGGCTCAGGCAAGACAGAAGTCTATCTTAACTGCGCAAGAGAATGCCTTGCAAAAGGTGGTAATGTCTTATATCTCGTGCCTGAGATATCCCTTACTCCACAGACAATTAACTGGATAGTTGGCAGGCTCGGAGACAGCGTCGCAGTCCTGCACAGCAGGCTCACATCCCGCCAGAGATACGAACAGTGGGACAAGATAAGGCGGGGGATAGCAAGGGTGGTAGTAGCCCCCAGAAGCGGCATCTTCGCGCCCATAAGAGATCTTAAGCTCATAATAATCGACGAGGAGCACGATTCATCCTACAAATCCGAGACCCATCCCAGATACATCACCAAGGATGTAGCCAGAATGAGGCAGAAGCTTACAGGAGCCAAGATAATACTTGGCTCTGCCACTCCTTCTGTTGAGAGTTTCTATGCAGCCCGCAAGGGAGTCTATAAACTTGTCACCTTAAAGAAAAGAGCCCATGGCGAAGCCAAGCTCCCCAAGATAGTTCCTGTAGATATGAAAGAACAGCTTAAGCTTGGAGCTGGTGAGATGCTCTCTGTCCCTTTGAGACAGGCTATGGCAAGAGCTTTTTCTCAGCATAAACAGGTCATGCTGTTTTTAAACAGGAGAGGTTATTCAAGGACTTTAGTATGCGGTGACTGTGGTATGACTGTAAACTGTGTAAACTGTTCAGTTGCAATGACTCTCCATAACAACAGGAGGACAGGGGGCAGGAGCCTTGTATGCCATTACTGCGGTTATACTATCCCGGTATCTGAGGCAAAGTGCACTGAGTGCGGCTCAGTCAACTTTACGAGAGCGGGCTTTGGTACCCAGCAGCTTGAAGAATTGCTGGGTGAGCTTTATCCACATGAGACTGTCCTGCGTATGGATCAGGATTCCACCATGTCTCCTGATGCCCATAATGAGATAATTACCCGTTTTGCAAGGAAGGAAGCATCTATTCTCATAGGGACACAGATGATAGCCAAGGGACTTGATTTCCCGGAAGTAACTGTAGTAGGTATACTTGGCGCAGATCTTATGCTCATGTCTTCTAACTACATGGCTTCAGAGAGAGCTTTCCAGCTTATCACTCAGGCTGCAGGAAGAGCAGGGAGGGGAGATTATCCGGGCGAGGTGTTTATTCAGAGTTTCAGGCCTGAGCTTCCTTTGTTTAAGTTTGCTCTTACCCAGGACTACGAGTCTTTCTTTGAATCTGAGTTAGAATACAGATCCAAGGTCAAACTGCCTCCGTTTAAGGCTATAGGAGAACTTATAGTATCCAGTAATAACGAGGATGACTGTATAAACAAAGCTCAGATCCTGGCTGAATACCTGAGACAGTTCCTGTCCGTTCAGGATAGCAGATATGATTTTGAGCTCTTCGGACCAATGCCTGATGCTCTTTATGAGCTGCGGGGCAGATACCGTATGGACATCGTGATAAAGGCATCTAACAAATCTGCTCTTAATGCTGTATTCAGACAGGTAGGCAAGGATTTCGATCCCAGGATCTATCAGATCTCCGTAAATAACGATGCATCCAACTAATATGTGCGTCACTTAGATACAAATGTGCGCGTAAGAAGTATAAATTGACTATATGGCTTTGTGAATGTTAAAATCTTGCTTGCATATCATTATGCGTATTTTTAAGGAGGTATCCTTATGACAAAGCCTATTTTCGAAGGTGCTGGTGTAGCTATCGTAACTCCGTTCTTTGAGAACGGCGGTATCAATTTTGATGAACTCGGCAAGATGATCGAGTTCCAGATCGAGAATAAGATAGACAGCATCGTTATCTGCGGTTCTACCGGTGAAGCAGCTACCATGACTGATGAAGAGCACATCGATGCCATCAAGTTTGCTGTTGATACTGTAGCAGGCAGAGTGCCTGTTATTGCAGGTACAGGATCTAATGATACTGCTTACTGCACAAGTCTTACTAAGCGTGCTGCCGCTTTAGGCATTGATGCTGCATTGCTCGTTACACCTTATTACAATAAGTGCACACCTGAGGGATTATACCGTCATTACAAGACAGTTGCTTCTGCAGTTGACTGCCCCTTGATCCTGTATAATGTTCCTTCCAGGACCAATGTCAATATCAGCCCTGAGGTCCTGCTCAGGCTTTCTGAGTGCGACAACATCGTTGGCGTCAAGGAATGCAATCTTGATCAGGTGCCTACGACATTCTCTCTTTGCGGAGACAGATTTGTTATGTACTCCGGTGAGGATGCTCTCGCTGTCCCCATGTGTTCTTTAGGCGGCAAGGGTGTTATCTCGGTTATTGCCAACATCATTCCTGAGAAGACATCTACGATGATACATGCATTCTTAGACGGTAATATAGAACTTGCCAGGAAGCTGCAGATCGAGGTAGTACCTCTTGTATCTGCAATGTTCTGCGAGGTTAATCCTATCCCTGTCAAGGACGCAATGAATATCCTCGGATGGAATGCAGGTCCCTGCAGGCTCCCTCTCTGTGAACTGAGCGAGGCAGGCAGAGCAAAGGTTATTAAGACGCTTGCAGATTACGATACATCTGCAATGAACAAATATATCGGAAGATAATAGGAGATCAGATATGGTAAAGATTTTTCTTAACGGTTGTTGCGGAAGAATGGGTCATGCAATTGCAGATATGTGCATTCACAGTGACGATTATCAGATCGTTGCAGGCAGCGATATAGCAAGCTATGACGGCTATCCTTTCCCTGTGTATCAGAATCCCAGTGATTCAACAGAGGATTTCGACGTTATCATCGATTTCTCAAATGCTATGGCAGTACAGTCGATCCTTCATTTTGCTCTTGCGAGGAAGAAGCCTTTTATCTGCTGCACAACAGCTCTTGACGATGCAACTGTCGCAGAGATACTCAAGGCATCTGAGCAGATTGCTGTATTCAAGTCAGCCAACATGAGCATCGGCATCAACTTAATGCTTGAACTCGTTAAGAATGCTACCAGGACTCTTTATCCCGATTATGATATCGAGATACTCGAGGCTCACCACAACCGCAAGTTAGATGCTCCTTCCGGCACTGCAATGATGCTTGCTGCTGCTGTTCAGCAGGAAGCACCTGATACTCTGGAATACATATACGACAGACATCAGGTCAGCGAAGCCAGAAAGAAGAATCAGATTGGAATCTCTTCTATAAGAGGAGGTAATATCATCGGAGAACATCAGGTTATGTTCATAGGTGATGAAGAAACATTAACTATCAGCCACAGCGCCAAGTCACGTGATGTATTTGCCAAGGGCGCACTCAAGGCTGCGGAGTTTATGAACGGCAAGCAGTCCGGATATTTCACAATGTCAGATTGCATCGCTGAGATGATCAAAGAATAAAGATCCGGAGGATTTGATTAAATGGGTACATTCGATTTCTTGAAGAACAGTGAGGTCATGGGATCCGTATATTCCATAGGCCTTCTCGTAATAATGTTCGTAGTGTTCTACTTTGTTCTTATCAGACCTCAGAGTAAGAGGGACAAGGAACTCAAGAAGCAGATGGAGAAGCTCAGTGTAGGCGATAAGGTCGCAACTATCGGTGGTCTTGTCGGTTTCGTTGCCCAGATCAAGGACAATGAGGTTACTATCGCAACTTCTGCAGCAAACACCTTAGTAACATTTACAAAGAGCTCTATCCAGACTGTTATCAAGCGTGAGAACCTTAACCCGGACGGTTCCGTTAAGGCCAGCGCTGAACCTGAGAAGAAGGGACTCTTCGGCAGATCTTCATCTTCTGAAGATAAGTAAGTTCTGACTCATAGAATAGTTTAATACAAGGTCTTTCCTTAGAAACTGAAGGGGAGACCTTTTGTATGGATGTGATTTGTTGTAAATCTCGTCAAAAAAGGTATGATTAGACTGGAATGCTGTATACTTTCCATTATTTTTAATTAAGTAATTGATCATCAGTTGAAACAGGAGATATATTTTGGCAAGGATACCGGACAGTGTAATAGCGGAGGTGCTTAACAGGGCTGACATAGCAGATGTTGTGGGCAGCTATGTATCTCTTAAGTCTAAGGGGGGCTCTCTTTGGGCATGCTGTCCTTTCCACGGGGAGAAGACGCCTTCCTTCAGCGTTAATCCAAAGATGGGCATATTCCACTGTTTCGGATGCAATAAGGGCGGTAATGCCATAGGCTTCATTATGGAATATGAACGCCTGAGCTATCCTGAGGCCATAAGATTCCTGGCTGATAAGTATGGAGTAGAGATCCCTGATTCCAGATTTGATAACGAGGACGATAAACTCCGTAAGGCAAAAGAGAGGGTATATGGCATCCTTAAGGAAGCCTGCAAATACTTTTACTACAGCCTCTATGACGAGGATAAGGGCAGGGAGGCTATGGAGTATGCAACAAGCAGAGGGCTTGAT
>AUXO010425221.1_pt1 | contig 18329 bp, 16 predicted proteins | sample 768731 | NCBI WGS metagenome assembly AUXO01 (sample SAMN02715735, study PRJNA202380) | gut metagenome | biome: sheep rumen | host: Ovis aries | place: New Zealand: Palmerston North
GGGGGGGGTATATTCTCTCGACGTTCTTCATCTTTGTCTTATACATGCTTGATATAGGCATTATAAATACGTACTATAGTCCTTTGGTCGTTATTCAGTCTTTTTGTCTTTTTATCTTATTCCGTGATGTTACATGCTCGACATTGTTATCTAAACTATCAAAAGCGGCATTCGCATGTTATATTATTCACGGGACTATACTTGGCCATCTTAGGATTGAAAATTTCATACTTCGTCCCTGGTATATTTTATTTCTACATATAGTTGTATCAATAGTTGTCATATACTTGTTTTCATACTTATTTATGCTATTGTTTGACAGGGTGTTCAAGAAACCTCTGGCAACTTTAAAAGGATTAAATTTTAATTTGTTTGTAAAATGACTCAACCCCAAATAATACAGCTTCCTAAGATATCTGATCCTCGTGGAAATCTTTCTGTAATAGAGGAACTTAAGGACATCCCTTTCAAAATCGAGCGTACTTATTGGATTTATGATGTTCCAGGTGGTGAAAGCAGAGGAGGCCATGCATACAAAGAAAATCAGGAGTTTATAGTAGCCTTGTCAGGAAGTTTTGATGTAGTACTTGACGATGGAAGAGAAAAAAAAATATTCTCTTTAAACCGTTCGTACAATGGACTCTATGTTCCTAAAGGGATGTGGCGAGAGATGGAAAACTTCTCAACGAATTCTCTTGCATTAATTCTTTCTTCTACCCGATATGACGCAACCGACTATATTCGCAACTACGAAGAATTTCTGAAACACGTTAATCAATGATAAAAAGTCTAACATCTTTACGAGGCATTTTTATATTATTCATTTTCTTTCATCATTGCCTTAATCTTTATCCTGGAGGCGGTACGATGGCTGTAACCTTTTTCTTTGTGCTTGGAGGCTTCAGTATGACATTAGGCTATAATGACAAAGTCATTAAATCGGATTTTATCTATAAGTCATATATAACTAAACGTTGTATAAAGTTTTATCCATTGCATTGGCTAAGTCTACTTGCTGTTATGCCGTTGACGTTGATCCCCTTCAAGGTTCAACAGATTCCTGTGTTTATTGCTAACGCTGCTCTTTTGCAGTCATGGATACCAATGCAAGAGATGTATTTTTCTTTTAACAAAGTAAGTTGGTATTTGGCAGATACTATGTTTTTTGCTATTATCTTTCCATTGCTATTTAAGTGGATAAAAAAAGGTACACGAGATAGAGTTTTGATTGCAACATTATTTGCATGCTTTTATGCAGTGTTTTCTATTATGCTGCCACCAGAAAAGTGTCACGCTATACTTTATATTAGTCCATATGTGAGACTTGCGGATTTTGTATTCGGTATTTATTTGGCCCTTCTCTATTTTAAACTACGAAATACTTCAAAGTGGCGGAACGGAAGTTTAGTCGGCCAAACAGTCGTTTTGGGTTTGATTATATTGCTTGTTGCAGAGTCCTGTATATTATCAGAAAATATCAGAATGATTGCACCCGTGTATTGGATATTGGTAGGAGCTATAATACTTACAGCCTCCCTTACTAAGCCGACTGGGGGGGGGCAAATTTCCCTATTGGAAAACAAATGGATGTTATGCCTTGGCGAATTGAGTTTTATTATCTTTATGATACACCAGATAGTTTTACGCTACGCAACATTGGTGTTTAATAAAATTCTTCATTTTGAGAACGATATAATTAATATAGTAATCACACTTGGACTTACAATCCTGCTAAGCCTTATGGTGGAGAAATACATATTGAAATCTATAACACAGTGTCTAAAAAAAAGAATCCAACCGTCTATGACTGCTCGTTCATAGAGCTGCCAAAGAGTCATTTCCCGGAAGGGAATTTAACTTATATTTATAACAATGTGCATTTGCCTTTTGAGGTAAAGCGAGTGTTTTATAGTTATGATATCCCCGGAGGTGAGAGTCGTGGTGCACATGCTCATAAGGAGTGTCATCAGTTTTTAATAGCAGCAAGCGGAGCCTTTGAAGTGCTGCTTGATGATGGTATTAATAAAAGAACTGTACTTTTGAATAGACCTTTCTACGGCTTGCATGTGCCACCAGGAATCTGGGCATCCGAGCAGGGATTTTCTTCTGGTAGCATATGTCTAGTGCTTGCTTCCCACGGTTATGAGAGGGAGGACTATATAAGAGAATATGACGAATTTTTAAAATATATCAATGAATAATATGGTGAATATCCATCCTTTGGCAGACTGTAAATCGGAGCATGTTGGAGACAATACCAATATATGGCAGTTCTGTGTAATATTCAAGAATGCAAGGATTGGCAGCAGTTGTAATATTTGCGCCAATGTACTTGTTGAAGATGATGTAGTGATAGGAAATAACGTGACAGTTAAATCCGGCGTTCAATTATGGAATGGAGTTCGTGTTGAGGACAATGTGTTCATTGGTCCCAATGTGACATTTACTAATGAACATTTTTCTCGTTCAAAACAATATCCTGATCATTTTGAGAAAACAATCATTAAAAAAGGAGCTTCTCTTGGTGCGAACTGTACGGTGATGTGTGGTAACACGGTTGGAGAATATTCATTAGTGGGTGCCGGAAGTGTTGTCACAAGAGACATCCCACCGCATACAGTATGGTATGGTAACCCCGCAAAGCATAGAGGTTATATAACTCTTAGTGGTGAGATACTTGACTTGAACTTCAAGAATAAAAATGGTGAAAAAGTTGATGCCCTAGAAGTTATGGGGGGGGCAATTTTTAGTTTAAGGTTAAGAGCGAAAGGTTCAGGGTATTTGAGACTGCACTCTGATGACCGCTGGAGCGGAGAAAGGAGGGCAGCGTAATGGCGGAGAATAAGAAAACATTAAGAATAATAAAGTATTCTGAAGAATATAAGAATTCATGGAACCAGCATGTGGAAGAGTCGAAGAATGGGACATTTATTCTAAAACGCGAATATATGGAATACCACTCGGAACGTTTTGCAGATTTTTCACTGTTGGTTTATGATGAGAACAAACTCATTGCTATATTGCCAGCCTCAATTCATGATGGTGAAGTACGCTCTCACGGTGGATTAACTTATGGAGGATTTATAGTTAATAGGAAAATGACGGCCCAATTAATGTTGTCTGTATTCCAAAATGTGGTTGATTTTTTAAAATGCCAAGAAATAAAGAGGCTTGTTTATAAAAGAGTGCCCTACGTATTCTACAATTACCCTTCAGATGAAGATTTGTATGCACTATTTCGTTTTCATGCTCAATTGACATCGAGAAATATATCCACATCTATATATCTGAAAGATAAAATACGTTTTAGCGAGAGAAGAAGACGTAACGTAAAAAAAGCGATTAAAGAAGGTCTTGTATTTAGAAAGACTGATGACATAAAAGCATATTTCAGTCTTTTATCAGAGGTACTGGAGGAAAGGTATGGGGCAAAACCCGTGCATACAGCCAAGGAAATGGAATATCTTGTTTCTCAATACCCCGATAATATTAAGTTATTTGCATCATATAAAGATGAAAAAATGTTGGCTGGCACAATCATATATGAAAGCCCAACGGTGGCTCATACCCAATATATAGCCAGTTCAATTGAAGGAAGAGCGTGTGGTGCGCTGGATTTTTGCTTTGATAATTTGATTAACGAGGTGTATGCAGATAAAAATTATTTTGATTTTGGAACATCAAATGAAGAAAGAGGCTGGATATTAAATGAAGGACTTATAGAGCAAAAACAGGAATTTGGAGCACGAGGTGTGGCCTATGATGAATACACGATAAATATTGACTGCCATGAATAAAACGATATACCTGGCAGGAGAGGGCTGGGGTAATATATGTGCAAAAGAAGGACTCAGCAAGCAGTTCCTTAATATTATACAGATTACAGAAGCCACAAAAGAAAGTCTAACACATCTGCATGGAGAAACGATTATTTTTGCAGGGTACAAGCCTTTGGTTCCACATGATGTGATAATTAATAATAATTGCGTTAATATCCATTATTCTCTTTTACCCAAATATCGAGGCTTACACGCAACAGTCTGGACAATTCTTAATGACGAGGATTATGTTGGGCTTACGATACATCAAATGACGGATTTTATTGATGATGGCCCCATCATACATCAATATAAGATGGAGAATGACAGGGTGAAAACTTGTACTGAATACATGGAACTCTTGAATGCTTACATTTCAGAAAACCTTGGACAAATTATTAATGACTACATAGAGGGCAGAATTAGTTTGAAGGTAAATGATAAGAGTGAAGCAACATGGGTAGGAAAAAGGAACCATGAAGACTGTAAAATAGATTTCAACAAAGACTTGAATTATTTAAAATGTTTTTTCCGTGCACTTGTATATCCCTATCCATTGCCGTTTGTCCTATATAAAGGCGAGGAACTGAGGATAACAAAGGTAGGATTTCATCCTGTTAATGTAGATACCCATATTGGAAGAATACTAAATATAGACAATGATGGGATATGGGTGAAGGTTAAAGATGGTTATTTAGTAATTAAGGAATTAAAAGATAAGAACAACATTAAAGTCCCACTTGATAGATTTAAGATTGGGCAGTATTTTAACCGCTGATAGAAATAATTTTCAGAATATGAACATTCCATTTTTGTCTTTGAAGGACGTGACTGCTCTTCATGGAGCAGAGATAAACGAGGCAGTAAGTCGAGTAGTGAACGGGGGCTGGTATCTCCAAGGTAAAGAGAACGAACATTTTGAACAGCATTATGCAGAGTTTATCGGATCGAAGTGCTGTGTTGGCTGTGCCAACGGACTGGATGCCCTCATCTGGATATTCCGTGCGTATATCGAGATGGGCGTGATGCAGCCTGGCGATGAGGTTGTTGTTCCAGCAAATACCTATATCGCTACAATCCTTTCCATTACTGAGAATAATCTTGTTCCAGTTTTGGTGGAGCCAAAATTTAACACACTGGAGATTGATGATGACCTGATAGAGGCAGCCATCACTCCGAAGACCAAGGCTATCGCTATTGTGCATCTGTATGGCCGCAATGCCTATACAGATAAGATAGGTGAACTTTGTAAGAAATATCATCTTAAACTTGTGGAGGACAATGCCCAAGCTCATGGATGCAAGCACACAGATGGACGTGTAACGGGATGCATAGGAGATGCCGCAGGCCATAGCTTCTATCCCGGTAAGAACCTTGGAGCCCTTGGGGATGGGGGTGCTGTCACAACAAATGACCCTCAACTTGCCTCAGTCGTACGAGCATTGGCAAACTATGGATCTCATAAGAAGTACGTATTTAAGTATCGTGGTCGTAACAGCCGCTTAGATGAGATACAGGCAGCGGTTTTGGACGTTAAGTTGAAATATCTTATAGAGGATAATTCTCACCGTCAGGAAATGGCAAAATTGTATTATGAGGGTATTAACAATCCTCTCATAGTTATGCCAGACAGGCTTGATGATGCCCAGAATGTGTACCATCTCTTCCCAGTGTTTTGCGAGAAGCGTGACGAATTGCAAACCTATCTGAGTGAGAACGGTATAGGTACCGTTATCCACTATCCCATACCTCCATTTAAGCAGGAGTGCTATGCTAAGGGAGAGTGGAATATGCCGCAACTGTCGCGACCTATAACAGAAAAGATACACAACACGGAGTTGAGCCTTCCGATTGGACCTACTATCACTGAGGAGGAAGTTTCATATATAATAGAGAAAGTTAACAGATTCAAGTAAAACCTCAAGGATAGGCAATTTCCCTTTAAGCAAATATTATATCTGGAATGGCACAAGGGAGTAATTCAACGTCAAATTATCGGAGTATTTTCAAAGCCACCTCGCTGTTTGGCGGCGTTCAGGTATTCCAAATATTAATCGGCATAATAAAATCAAAAATTATAGCCGTTTTATTGGGACCATCCGGTGTTGGCATACTGAATCTTTATGTTTCAGGCATAGAATTAATCAAGAGCATAACATCATTAGGATTGTCACAAAGTGCAGTCCGTGATGTATCTGAAGCCAATGGTACTGGCGATAGTCAACGTATAGGCAGAACGATGACTGTTGTAAAGAAATTAACCTGGATAACAGGCCTATTGGGAATGATGTGTTTGATTGGACTTTCTCCAGTATTGAGTAAAAGCTCATTTGGCGATTATAATTATATTACTTCGTTCGTTTTCCTTTCTGTGATACTCCTATTCGACCAGTTAAATGCAGGGCAGAGAGTTATCTTGCAAGGAATGAGAAAACTCAATTTCTTGGCAAAAACTACAGTAATCGGACTAACAGCAGGATTGATAATCTCAATCCCCTTTTACTATCTTTATGGTAAGGATGGAATTGTACCGACTCTAATTATTAGTTCATTTGTTGCTTTATTGTTTTCAACATACTACTCCAGGAAAGTAAATTATCCTAAGATACCAATAGGATTTCGGCAATGTTTCAAAGAAGGGAAGGTAATGGTAAATATGGGTATGGCATTAAGCCTCAGTTCAATACTGCTCGCGCTGTCATCTTATATTTTCAGAAGTTTCCTTAGTGTTAACGCTGGTACTGAGATGGTTGGCTATTATTCCGTAGGTGTGACTATAACTGCTACATATGTCGGGATGATTTTTTCTGCAATGAATGCAGATTTCTATCCGAGATTAGTTGCTACGATTAAAGACAAAGGAATAACGAACCAGATAGTATCTCAGCAGGGAGAAATAGGATGCCTGATAATGGGCCCGGCAATAGTTGCATGTTTAATATTCATGCCGCTTATAATTGTGCTACTCTATAGTCAGGAATTCGTAATAACCTGTAATTATGTAACATTTGCCATTGTAGGTATGATGCTCAGGCTAATTGGCTGGCTTTCATCTATTATGTTTGTGGCACATGGGGATGCTAAATTATTTGCTATAAATGAGACGATATCTAATATATATTTTCTCTTGTTTAATATAATAGGATTCAAATTAGGCGGACTTACGGGTATCGGAATTTCATTCTTAATATCATATCTATGTTATTTTGTTCATATATATATATTGGCATGGAAGAAATACGGATTAACCTTTCAAAAGACTTTTATTAAGATTTATCTTGTTCAAATGGCATTTGTTGTTACTGGAGTAGTAATCGTCATGCAATTAAAAGATGAATCACGCTACTTGGCGGGAGTACTGCTTTTATTGGTAAGCGGGATTTATTCGTTTAGAGAGTTAAATAAAAAGACCGCGATTCTCGATTTTATAAAAAAACACAAGTAAAAATGAGAAAGGGAACAAGAATCTTTCATGGACTTGCAAATTACGGTACTCAGGCTGGTCTTTTTGCACAAGGTTTGAGGGATGCTGGCTATGACGCAATATCAGTTACATATTCTGATTCATATCAAAGACAAATAGATATTGATATAAGTCGGGATATAACGAGTAAAAATCCTATTATTCGTAGGATGAAACGACTAAATTATCTTCTACATTTGTTTTTTAATTATGATATCTTCCATTTCTATTTTGGGGAGACATTACTCCCATTCAACTTGGATGCACCATTCTACCATTTGTTTGGAAAAAAAATAGTAATGGAGTATTTAGGTACAGATGTCGATTTGTGGCTGGGACTAGATGGCGTTGATTGGGTGGGTCGGCCTGTCAATCGAGTAAAATTGGTTAAAAGAGTGATAAGGCAATCAAAGCAGTTTGACAAGCAAATGGTATGTTCCCCGCATTATCATGAGTTTGTGGACAATTCCATTATTTTGCCACTTGCGCTCGATTTGACATCATATACATACCACCCACATCAGTACAAAGATGGAGATGAACTTGTTATAATGCACTGTCCTTCTAATCGGAAAGCAAAAAAATCCGATTATATAGAAGCAGCTTTAAAAAAGTTGAAAGACGAAGGATATAGATTTAAGTACAAATGTGTGACAGGGGTGTCTCATGCGCAACTTAAAGAAGAATATATATCTTCAGATATAGTCATTGATCAATTAAACCCATGGTATGGCACCGTAGCCGTTGAAGCTATGGCATTAGGCCGACCTGTTGTAGCAGGATACCGACCTCATTTATGTCATTACGATTCTCGATTTGAGAATATGCCTGTCATTAATGCAGATATATATAATATATACAATGTTCTTAAAGATATACTTGATGGCAAATATGATCTAAATGAGATAAGTAAAAAGTCAAGAGAATTCGCTATTCGTACTCATGACTTGAAAAGTGTTACACAACAACTGATAAACATTTATGATAAATTATAAAATGAGAGTAAATTTATTAGTTTCCATCCTTTTATCCTTTACATTCATCGGATGTGATAATGGAGATAATGTTGCTGAGGAGATACCGATTCCAGACTACACTTCGGCACTTTCTAACAAAACATTAAATGTCATTTCCAATCGAGTGGTATTCCGAGACATGCAAGATGGCTATATGTCCATCGATGGGGGGGGCAAGATTTTTCTTTCTTCTGCTATGACTTGTTGTTTTGATAGCTTAAGCTATGGCTGGCATACTATCAAATTCTTTTCTAATGAGGGCGAAACTTTAAATACGCTCTACTATAATAAGATAGACAGCGGTCCGGATATTCTTGTCTCCGACAGTATAGTCTCTGAGGGACGACGACTTAATAAAAGATACTGGAATAAACGCTATAAAGAATATCTGCAAGATTCCTATCAAGTTAAAGACACCTATTTCGGTTGGTATCATACAATAAGTTCGGGGTCGGTTGACACGAATGGAATACCTGTTTTTATAAAAGATAGAATAGAATATTACCATCCAGTAAATATCGCGCAGTATGCTTTGTCTTTCTGGAATGTAGGTGACAAGATGACATCAGAAGACAAAGAAATCTTTCTGAAATGTGCAGATTTCATTGGTAGTGAAGTGGCAAAATCAGGAGGAGGTCCTTACGGATTTGATTTCGTTATGCATGGCATTTTATACAAAGCTCCTTGGTATTCAGGAATGGCTCAGGGTCAGATGTTATCCGTAATGGCCAGGGCATATATGCTGACAAAAGACGAAAAATATAGGAGATATGGTGACAAGATATTGAGCTTTATGGTTGCGGATGCTGGTGAGAATTACCCATATGCTGGCTGTAAAGTAACGCTCGGGCAATTCTCAGCCATTCATAAAGAATTATCAAAATACAAAGATTTAGTCATATATGACGAATATGTCGATAAACAATGCACATACGTTCTGAATGGCAACCTTTTTGGACTGGTCGGACTACATGATTATTTTGAGGCAACTGGTGATGAAAAGGCTAGTCTATTTTTTGATGAGGGTTGTAAATCAATAGCCATTATGCTTCCGTATTATGACTACTATGGAGCGACATCGTATGATTTGCTCCATCTGATGATACCAGGAGCTGAACCCGTTTTTGGAAACAGTTATGCTCATGATTATCACATTGTCATTTTAGACGCTCTATACACATATACAAGGAATGAGATTTTTGCAAAATATCGTGATATTTTTGAAAGTTATTATGAACCACCTTTTAGGAATTAACATTTAATTTAAAATAACAATTATGGCAAATTTTGCATTGATTGGTGCTGCTGGTTATATCGCACCTCGACACATTAAGGCCATCGCTGATACAGGGAACAACCTTGTGGCCGCTTATGACAAGTTTGATAGTGTGGGAAGACTAGACGCTTCTTTCCCTGAATGTTCGTTCTTTACCGAGCAAGAGCAGTTTGACCGGTTTTGCGCTAAGGTAAGGGGAACTAAGGACAACATCGACTGGTTGTCAGTATGTACTCCGAACTATACACATGATGCATTCATCCGCTATGGTTTACGAATGGGCGCAGATGTAATTTGTGAAAAGCCCGTTGTGCTGAATCCTTGGAATCTGGAAGCCCTTATAAAGGAAGAAGAGTCAACGGGGCATAAGGCATATAATATCCTTCAGCTACGCCTACACGATAGTATAGCTGCTCTAAAGAAAAAAGTCGAAGAAGGCCCGAAGGACAAGATTTATAACATAGACCTTACATATATAACCTCCCGGGGCAAGTGGTACTATACTTCATGGAAGGGTAATAATCACAAGAGTGGTGGTGTAGCCACCAACATAGGTGTGCATTTCTACGATATGCTCCAGTGGATATTCGGTCCCGTTCAGGAGAATATTGTACATGTGATGAGTTTTGATCGTGTTGCCGGATACCTTGGATTAAAGCAGGCTCGTGTTCGCTATTTCCTCAGCATCAATTCAGAGTGTCTGCCGCCTAATGCCGTTCAAGGCGAGAAGAAGACATACCGCACACTGAATATAGATGGCGATGAGTTTGAGTTCAGTCAAGGCTTTACCGAACTTCACACCAAAAGTTATCAGCATATTCTTGCAGGTGATGGTTTCAGAATCAGTGAGGCTATTCCATGCATCCAGACAGTACACGACATTCGTAATGCAAAGCCCGTGGGATTAGTTGGAGATTATCATCCCTTGGCCAAGATGCCTTTGGCAAAACATCCATTTGGTTGGGAAGATGTAAAATATTAGTTGAAAGTTGAGACATATGAAGATTCAGATGGTTGACCTCAAAGGTCAATATATGAAAATAAAGCCTGAGGTGGATGCTGCTATCCAGAATGTGATAGATAATACAGCATTCATCAACGGGCCTGTTGTGAAAGAGTTCGCTCATAATCTAAGTGGCTACATGGGCGGATGTCAAGTAATTACCTGTGCCAATGGTACTGATGCGCTTCAAATTGCACTAATGGCACTTGGTTTGAAGCCTGGCGATGAAGTAATTGTTCCTGCATTTACATACGTAGCCTCTGCTGAAGTGATTGGCTTGCTTGGCCTGACACCGGTCATGGTAGATGTGGACTATGAGACCTTCAATGTAACTGTTAATAACATCAAGAAGGCTCTCTCTGACAAGACCAAGGCCATCATCCCTGTCCACCTGTTTGGTCAGAGTTGTGATATGGAACCTATATTGGCTTTTGCTAAGGATCATCATCTCTATGTGATTGAGGACAATGCTCAGGCTATTGGTGCAGAGTATACTTTCTCTGATGGCCATAAGGAAAAGACGGGAACGATGGGAACGATTGGTTGTACATCGTTCTTTCCGTCGAAAAATCTTGGTTGCTATGGTGATGGAGGTGCTATTTTTTGTAAAGATGATGAGCTTGCAGAGAGACTGCGTATGATTGCAAATCATGGCCAAAAAGTGAAATATCATCATTCTGTTATTGGCTGCAACTCACGTCTCGATTCTATCCAAGCTGCCATTCTTAATGTCAAGCTGAAGCATTTAGACGAGTATGGCAAGGCTCGTTATGCTGCTGCCAACTATTATACAGAGAAATTAAAAGCATTTGACCCAGAACAGAAGTTCTTTATTACACCGACCGAGTTGCCAAACAGCACACATGTCTATCATCAATATACACTAAAGATAAAGGATGGAAAACGTGACGAGCTGAAAGCTTATCTTGCAGAGCAAGGCATACCCAGCATGATTTATTATCCTTTGCCGTTACAGGAACAAGAAGCCTTTATGCCTATTACCCGAACAGGTGAAAGCCTCGAAATCGCAAAAGAATGTGCATATTCTGTACTGTCCTTGCCTGTTCATACGGAAATAACCCACGACATTCAGGATTGCATTATAGAATCTCTGTGTTCTTTCTTTAAGAGATAAAACTGAATGAGAATACTCTTTATTTGTGATGCATTTCCACCAGATACAACGATTGGTGGCATAAGACCGTTCATGTTTGCTAAATATTTGCAACAATTCGGTCATGAGGTTACCGTTTTAAGATCAGGGAAAATATACTCCATGAAAAGTACAACAGAATATGACAGTTGGCTTGGCAAGATGAGAATTATCTCTGCATTCAACGGAAATACAGTAGCCGGTGTACAGCCATTAAGCAAAAAGGATAGGAAAACTCCGGGATATGTGAAAGAAATCTATTTTGCATTGCGAGAGCCTTTAAACATTCTGAAAAATCACAAACACTTCGACACTCTGTATAAAAAACAAAAGGCAGCGATTGATGATTTGAGAAGAGAAAGGTACGATATTGTCTTTTCAACCTTTTCTCCCGCTTCCGATATATACTCTGGCGAATATGCTGCCAAAAAATTTGGATGTAAGTGGATATTGGATTTTCGAGATGCTATGATACAGCCAGACAATAGGACATGGTTGTGGAATAGATTTTTTCGTAACACTCAGGTTAAAGCCGTTGAGAAGTGTGATTTATGCACTACTGTGTCTGATGGAGTAAGGCGGATGGTTTCTGCTGGAACGAAATCTGCAAATGTTGTCACACTATATAATGGCTATGATGAAGTAGAACTACCTATTAAAACTAGAGAAACGAAGCAGTTGACCTTATGTTATACAGGTGGTATTTATGCCCAACGAATGGCTGCAATGAGCAAGATACTGCAAGCGATATCTTTACTCAGCCAAGCAGGAAAAATCGATTTGATGAATATACGCTTATGCTATGCTGGTTCAAAAGCAGACGCATTATACGCTGAAATGTGTAAATACGGTATAGAGAAGACCCTTGACAATCATGGATATTTATCATCCCACGAATGTAATACGTTGCAAATGAATTCCGATCTGTTTCTGGTACTTTCATGGAACACTAAGGGTGAACAAGGTATCTTGACGGGGAAATTCTATGAAGGGATCCGTGCAAAGAAGCCGATGATTGTTTCTGTTGTTGGAGATGAGCCAAATAGCGAACTTGCGGAATTGAATAGAGAGTATCATTACGGAATCTGTTTCGAGGAAGCATCTCAAAATTCGATGATGGGCAAACTATGTGAATTCATTAAGGAAAAATATGACGAAAAAATGACGTCAGGAAAGTTAAAATATGAACAAGATCCTCGATTGACGGAAAAGTTCAAATATGAGCATTTGTCCAGGGAGTTAGAGTCGCTTTGCCAAAATTTATTAGACAAATGATAAATCTTTTAACTGTTATTGGGGCAAGACCTCAAATTATCAAGGCTGCTGCTATTTCACGCACGGTAAAAAATCATTTTGCCGGTGAGATAACAGAAAAAATACTTCATACGGGGCAGCATTATGATGCCAACATGTCACAGGTGTTTTTTGACGAACTTGGCATTCCACAACCCAATTATAATTTAGGCGTTGGTTCTGGTAGTCATGGTAATCAAACAGCCAAAATGATATCTGGCATCGAAGAGGTGTTGACTTCTGAGCAATTTGATGGTATTATACTATATGGCGACACCAATTCTACACTTGCCGGAGCAGTTGCTGCGTCAAAGATTCATATTCCCGTATTCCATATCGAAGCAGGTCTGCGCTCCTTCAACATGACTATGCCGGAGGAGATTAACCGTATAGTCTGCGACCAGCTTTCTTCAATCTGTTTCTCTCCGACCCAGACAGGCATTGATAACCTGGCACGTGAAGGGTTTTTAACGTCATCTGCAAAATTTAAAAACGGGAAAGGCCGGTTGGTAATTAATAGTGGTGATGTAATGTATGACAACAGTATGTATTTCGCATCAATTGCCGAAAATAAAACTGATATACTTTTGAGATTGGGATTAGAATCCGATAATTATATACTTACGACAATACATCGCCCCAATAATACCGATGAGCCTAAACGCCTAACATCTATAATATCTGCTTTATTAGATATTACAGAGCGAGATAATATAGATCTTGTATTGCCTTTGCATCCAAGAACCCGTAATCTTTTGGACAACAATTTAGACCAGTCTGTATATGAAAAAGTAAAAGCATCCCATAGAGTAAAAATAATTCCTCCCGCATCATTCTTTGAAATCATCATGCTTGAAAAAAATGCTCGTATTGTAATGACAGATAGCGGAGGAGTTCAAAAAGAATCCTTCTTTTTTGAAAGGCCATGTGTGATTCTCCGACCAGAAACAGAATGGACTGAGATTGTCGATTATGGTGCAGGAGTTATAGTTGACGCAGACTATCAGCGCATAATTGACGGCTATGACAACTTTGTTAACAAACAAGTGTCATTCCCAAAACTGTTCGGAGATGCTAATGCGGCAAAGCATATACTTGATACAATAGTTGAATATCTCAGCTGACCATGAGATTTTATTCTGATAGCCTACACAAAATAGCATACGCAACCGATGCATCTGTGTATCGAGAGATACCTTATGGAGTAGCTTATCCTGAATCCATTGGGGATATACAGGATTTGATGCGTATGGCTCGCGAAAGAAAAACACATTTGATTCCTCGGGCTGGAGGTACTTCTATCGCAGGACAGGTTGTGGGCAGCGGTATCGTGGTTGATGTCAGTAAGGACTGGAATCATATTATTGAAATTAATTCAGAAGAACGATGGGCAAGAGTGGAGCCAGGAGTTGTACGGGACGAGTTGAATATTTCATTAAAACCATATGGTCTCTTCTTCAGTCCTGAGACTTCCACCAGCAACCGCTGTTGTATTGGTGGCATGTTTGGTAACAATTCCTGTGGTACTCATTCGTTGATTTATGGAAGTACCCGCCATCACGTGATAGCCTGTAAGGGCGTTTTGTCAGATGGGTCTGTGTTTGACACAGAGAATATCGACGAGAGCAATACATTGCTGAACCGAATTCTCGCTCAATTGGAATTTTGGTCTTCTGATGACAAAACTCGCTCTTTAGTAGAAAAAACTTATCCTGACAAGGAACTTCAGCGAAGAAGTTGCGGTTATGCCATTGACGAAGCTATAGAACTTATAAATGAGGATAAGGGCCTTGCTCTTTGTAAACTATTAGCTGGCTCTGAAGGGACTTTAGCATTTATCACTGAAATTAAAGTCTCGCTTGATTTTCTCCCACCAAAGGAATTAATGGTAGTATGTGGGCATTGCGATACTCTGGATAAAAGTTTTGAGGCAAACCTCGTGGCACTGCGGCATCATCCTACAGCAATAGAGTTAATGGATGGGGACATTCTGGAACTGAGCAAGGACAATGTAGATCAACAGAAGAACCGATTCTTTGTAGAGGGCAATCCTGCAGCCCTGTTGATTACTGAACTGAGGGCTGAAACACGTGATGAATTAGATATTCGGGCGGAGAAACTGGAGAAAGACCTTTTGGACAGTGGATTGGTTTATCTTAATACCAGAGTGTATGGCACTGATGTCGCCAAGGTATGGGCATTGCGCAAGGCTGGTTTGGGCATTCTCGGCGGGATGAAGGGCGATGCAAAGCCTATGGGCGTGATAGAAGACACTGCCGTAGCACCCAAGTTTATGCCTGCCTATATGAAGGATTTCCAGAAGATGACTCACAAGCTTGGTGCAAATGTCGTATATTACGGACATATCAGCACAGGTGAGTTGCATCTTAGGCCGATATTGAATCTGAAAACCAAAGATGGCCAAAAGCTTTTCCGTAACTTGGCTATTGAGACTGCTATGCTTGTAAAGAAACACCGCGGAAGCATCAGTGGTGAGCACGGTGATGGAAGATTGCGTGGTGAGTTCATAAAAATACTCTATGGCGATGAGACTTACGAGCTGATGCGACAGGTTAAGCAGTGTTGGGACCCGGATGGAATGTTCAATCTGCATAAGATTGTCGATACGTTGCCGATGGATTCGATGCTTCGGTTTGACGTTGACCAACAGTACGACATAGAGAAACGAATTGGCTCGGACAAGACCTACTTCAATTGGAAAGCAGCATTCGATGAGTGTACCGCTCCAGGAGCAACAGGGGCCAAGAGTCAGATTAATGCGCTGATGTGTAGCATAGAACAGTGCAATGGCGCAGGTGACTGTAGGAAAAGCAATCTTATAGGCGGTACGCTATGTCCTGCCTACAAGATTTCTGGTGATGAATTAAAGACTACCCGTGCGAGAGCCAATGTGCTTCGTGAGGTTTTGACTCGCGGAGGAGATTACTCGCAGGTCAAGGAAGAATTGGACTCTTGTCTCGCATGTAAGGGATGTAAGAGTGAATGTCCCTCGAATGTGGACATGACACGATTGAAGGCAGAGATACTGCAACATTATTTTGATCAGCATGGTACTCCTTTCAGATTGTTTATGGTGGCTCGCATGGCTAAGATAGAAGAGTTCGGCCATCTTGTTAGGCCGTTATATAATTTTTTTGCGACATGGAATCCGTCAGCCTTTCTTATAAAAAAAATCGTCAGTTTCTCTGCAGAGCGTCAGATACCAACTTTGAGCAGATGCTCCATGCGGAAATTGGTGAAGAAAGAACATGCGCAATTCAGAATAGCCAAACCAAAGAAAAAAGTATATCTATTTGCTGACGAATTTACTAATCTTCAGGAGGCAGAGTTGGGATTAACATTCGCCAAGTTTCTGATGAGATTAGGTTATGAGGTTGAGATTCCCAAACACGTGGAAAGCGGAAGGGCTGCCATCTCAAAAGGCTGTTTGAAATATGCAAAGGCATTTGCAGAAGAGAATGTCTGGCTTCTATCCGAGAAAATATCCGAAAGACATCCTTTAATAGGAATAGAGCCCTCTTGTATTTTGAGTTTCAGGGATGAATACCCTGATCTGGTAAGCCCCTCTTTACGTAAAGACGCACTCCGTCTGTCAAAGAACTGTCTGCTTTATGATGAGTTCCTTATGAGAGAAATCGCAGATGGCAATATCTCTCCAACCGACTTTGAAAACACTGAGATGAAAATATGGTTGCATGGTCATTGCCATCAGAAAGCCTTAGTGGGTATCGATAAGACGGCCGAGGTGTTGGAAGCCTTACTGACTGGTGCCAAAGTAAATGTTATACCAAGCGGATGCTGCGGTATGGCAGGCTCTTTTGGATATGAAAGAGAGCACTATAAGACCTCTCTTGCTATAGGCGAGATGATTTTATTCCCCGCTGTTCGCAGGGCTGTCTCTAAGTCTGTAGATGTACCAGCAATAGTTGCTGCACCAGGAACTTCATGCAGACAGCAAATTTTAGATGGGACAGGGGTGAAGGCTGTACATCCCATAGAAATATTATATAGATTCTTAAAATACAAAAAATAATGAAAGAAAAGAAGTATATAGTTCATGAATCCTGTTATGTGGATGACGATGTGGAAATTGGTGAGGGGACAAAAATATGGCATTACTCCCACGTTCAAAGGGGTGCAAGAATTGGCAAGAACTGTTCTTTAGGCCAGAATGTAAACATTGGCAACAATGTACATATAGGGAATGGGGTTCGCATTCAGAACAATGTCTCAGTATATGAGGGAGTTGAGATAGAAGATAATGTTTTTTGCGGTCCCTCATGCGTGTTTACTAATGTAACAACACCCCGGGCACATTTCCCCGTACATGGGGTATATGCTAAAACCCTGATAAGGGAAGGAGCCTCATTAGGTGCTAATTGCACCGTTGTTTGTGGACATACTGTTGGAAAGAGTGCCTTGATAGGTTCTGGTGCTGTCGTAACGAAGGACGTTAAGGACTTCGCTCTCATGGTCGGAGTGCCAGCAAAGCAAATTGGCTGGGTTTGTGAATGCGGAAAGAGACTCGGAAAGGATTTGCAATGTACTTGTGGGAGAAAATATGATTTAATAGATGGAAGCCTTAAAAAATCAGACTCTTATGCTTAAGGAAGGAATAGGTTCGTTCGCTGATTTCTTGACTTTATTTGACAGAGAAGAAGAACGAAACATTGAAGTTCTATCGAAAATATATGATGACAGAAGTAGGCTTCAACAAAATGTAAAATTGTTGTTGCATAAACATGTTGACGAGTTACAAATTGAAGGGAGGAAGGTTCTCATAAAACCAAATTGGGTTAAAGAAGATGCCATAGAAACGGATTCTATCTGTTTAAGGACGAATAAAAATCTATTGTTATGCTTTTTAGAACAGGTATTATCCTTACATCCTCAAAAAGTTCTGATAGCTGATGCCCCTATCCAAGGTTGCCATTGGGATTCTATGCTGAAAAAGGATTTTCTTGAGGATGTTTATAACTTAGGTAAACGCTACGATGTTGAAGTCGAAATAAAGGACTTCAGGCGCACGACTTCAGAACTCGATAAAGGAATTGTAAATACTGGTAGGAAGTCTATTTCGGATTATGTGATTTTTGATGTTGGAAAGAGTTCTTTTCTTGAACCGATTAGCACGAGCCAGCATAAATTCAGGGTGACAAACTACAATCCGGATAAAATGGCAGAAGTACATAATCAAGGGACTCATAAGTATTGTATTGCGAAAGATGTTTTTGATTATGATGTTATTATCACGATGCCAAAGCTCAAGACTCATCGTATGGCGGG
>AUXO015586264.1_pt1 | contig 18323 bp, 19 predicted proteins | sample 768731 | NCBI WGS metagenome assembly AUXO01 (sample SAMN02715735, study PRJNA202380) | gut metagenome | biome: sheep rumen | host: Ovis aries | place: New Zealand: Palmerston North
GAGTAACAAGCTCTCAGACTGCAAATCTCCCGATTCGCTTTCGTTTTTTAATTAGTTTGCGTGTCCTATTAGTCTTGCGGACTAAAATTGCATTTCAGCGAGTACGCCCTGATACAACTTATTAGACCTAACGTCAAAAACTATTTCCAAGGAGGATTTACCTTCACACCGCCCTGAAAAACATCCTTTTGAGATGCAAGCCTGTCGGTTTTGCTTGAATTGACTGCTTTCGCAGCGGTATGTTGTAGAAAATACATACCTTTACTACTCTCACAAATAGCTATCAGCGTCAAGCCGCTACATATCTCTGTCTAAAAGAAGCAAGCTCCTTTTTTCAAGAGGTGTATTATAATTATATCATTAATTTTTTTTATTACAATAGTTTTTGTCGTATATTTTTCAAAAAAATGTTTTATATATATTTTTTACTAATAATAACTAAAAAAAATAGACCCTTTGTATAAAGGGTCTATAAAATAGTTAACAGGTAACTTTCGGATATTCAACAAACTTACAAAGAAGATTATCATTATCTTTGAAATATAGATAACTTGGAAGAATTTCCTTATCATATAAAGAACATAAAACAAAAGTTGTATTTATAGCACTAACACCACAAATATCAATTCTCTTTTCATTCGTCTTAATGTCTGTGATATGCTTTAAAAATCCCTTTGAAATTCCATTTATCTTTGTAAGATAAAACTCTTCTTCATCAAAAACAATTCCAGATGTAAGTGAAAGAGTTTTTATGTCTGCCAAAATCTTTTCTGCATTATCTGTTTTATAAAAGATAACTTCATCAGAATTAAAGCAAACAATCTTTGAAATATCCTCATAGTTAAGAACAATATCTACAACTTTTCTCGTAATAAATTTTTCGATTTTATAAATCTGTTTATTACAAGTCTTTCCAAAATTAGTAGACCTAATTCTCTTATTGTCAAAATACTTATAATCTGTAAGCATTTTAACGTAAGATGGATAATCAACAGCATTTCTTACAATTTCAGGATTAAAAAGCTTAAGAGCCTGAAAAGAAGCAGATTTCAAATCAACACTAATTAAAGTCTTGTTAAGATTTGATTCGTTATAAATAGCTGCAGATGAAATATTGTCCTGAGAAATTTTATATTCATCCAAAGAATTCCCTTTAAGTCCAAACTTATCCTGTCTTTCTTCCTGGTCAGAAATAAGACTGTTTACAAAGTTGTTCCTTTGAACATAATACTCATCCATAGTCTTAAAATTATCAGAAACATAATCTTTAAACTCATTATACTTTTGAATAAGACCAGGTCTGTGAGCATCATAAAGAGAAAGTCTTTCATCAAAAAACTCAGTAGAACCAATACCAACATCCATCTTTATTCCAAAGTCTTTAATAAATCTCTCATTTAATCTAAAAATATCTGTTTTATTCATTTGCTTCCTCCTTTAAATACTTCGAAAATTGACTATTCATATCAATAGATATATCAAAAACAACATTTCCAAGATAATTTTCAAAATCAAAAACTTCGTCAATATCATCTGATGAACAAAGGATTATTTTAGAATCTTTAAAATACTCCGAAACACCAGAACCTCTTTCAAGTCTTTTTAAAATTGAGATACCAAGGTCTTTCTTTATCTCTCTTGAATCATCGTAAATAGGGAAATTATTATCAAGAACAACAAGTGAGAATTCATTATCCTTCAAAGACTTTACCATTGAGCCCCTTGTTCTTACTTTCTCTATATCTAAATAACCAAAAGATTTAAGAATGTCTTCAATACAGTCTGCTTTGATATTATCGTCATCAACAATTAAAGCATTCATATTATTCCTCCTATATATAAATATATAAATATTATATTACAAAAAATAAAAAAAACAAAAAAGGAGAGAAAATTCTCTCCTTTTTTATCACTTCAAAACTCCAAGTCCAATCATTTCAGAAAGCTTAAGAAGGAAAGCAATTTCTTCATCGCTATCCGTATAAGCAATTCTATCCTGAATTGAATTCTCAAGAGCTTCCTTTTCCTCTCTGGAAATAACCAAGGAATCATTTGGAACTTTTTTCATATAGCTTGCATCTTCTGGAGCAATAAAAGGAATCTTTTCAGGATGTCTCTTAGGTCTAACTCCATCTTCAGTAATCTTTTCAACCCAAAATACAAAATTTGTAATATCTTCAGGTACAAGCTTATATTCTCCAGTTAAATAAGAAGAATCAAGAGTATATAAAGAAAAGAAAACTTCTCTTCTTAGATGGTCCTGAGAAACAACCATTTCAGAAAACATATATTCCAAAATATGCATTGCTTTTTCATTGTCACACTCAGCCTGACTCATAATGTGAGGAATAAAATCAAGCCACCTTACTTTGGTAAAAGGGCTTTTCTTAAATTTCTCTGTCTTGGAAATGTACCACTGAGTCGAACGAGCATAAGCTGTTAAGTAATCAGCAAATCCCTGATAATTAAACTTTTTCAAGGGAACTGTCTCCAGATAATTCTTACCTGTAATATTCTTATAATTTTCAAGCAAATTATAGACGATTATAGGGTCTGACAAATCCTTATGACAAATAACTGAAAATCTAGACATTTTATGTTTCCTCCTACAAAAAAATTATCTCCTATATTATAGTTGTTTTTGATATTTTTTATTAAACTTTTTAAAAAATAAAATAATTGTTTTTTAGTATAAATATGCTAAACTATAAGAAGATTAATAAAAAGGAGCTTTTTATGAAAAAGAAAATTTTCTTAATCCCATTAATTCTAATGGTTTTACTTACAGCTTGTGGACAACAAAAAAATTATAACTATAACAGATTAAATGTAAAAACTATAATAAATAATGAATATATAAACGAAGATTTTAATGAAGAATACAGTACAGTTTATTTTAAATCAAAAGAAAATACAAAATCTTACGAATACATCATTAAAGAAGAAGATAAAGAAGAATATTCATTAGATTCAGCAAGTACATACCTTCTTTCAATGAAAGACATTTTAAAACAAAGCTATCAAATGTCAAAGAAAGAAACAAAAACAACAAAGAAATCTAAAGGTCAATTTATTTGTACTTATGAATATTCAGCAATAGACAATGACAACACAATTTATACTGTAAAAACAAAATACATTTATGATACAAAAACTAAAGAAGCAGTAATGGTAATTGCTTTTATTGATGACAGTGATAAAAAAGAAATAAAAGAATCATTAAATCAAATATTTGATGAGACAGTTTTAAAAACAGATGAGGAGCTTAAATAGCTCCTCATATTTTTATAATTCCATATTCTATTTGTTTTGTAAAATATTCATCTTCAAAAGAATACATAGTACCATCTTCTGTAAGTGAAAAGATAGCTTTGTGAATTTTTAGACCAACAAGTCTTTGTTTAGTTGTAAAAAGTGCTCCCTTTAGTTCGAAAACACTATAAAGTCTAAAAGCTTCTGTTTCGTTGTCACAAATAAAAACAGGTCTTATATCTTGTTTTTGACTTTCAACAAACTTTCTTGTAATATTCTGAAAAAATACACCCTTATAAGTAGAAGACATTGGACAATATGTAAAATCTTCAAATAAGAAATTTAAAGTTCTCTGTCCTTCTTTTCTTGCAAAAAATGAAAAAGGAGATGTAAAGATTTTTTCCAATGTCAAACTATCTTCAATAATTCTGTATCCATTTTTAAGAAGAGCTTCTTTTTGAGCTTTCAAAGTATCGTCATAATTCAAAATTCTATTTTCAATAGTATCCATAAGCTCTTCTGGAGTATTTACAAAAATCTCAATATCTTTATCAAAACAATCTACGAAATTTGAATAAATAGTATTTTTTATAAGAGAAATTCTTTGATTAATTCTAACTATTCCATCAACGATAAATAGTACAACTATTTTTCTTTCTCTTAAAATAAATTCATTGGAAGACAAAAACTTACGATAGTGGTCCCACTTTTCTTTTAACTGCTTATCATTTTCAGTTCCCATATCCATTTCTAAGAAAAATACAATATTATTTAAAGTAAAAACTCCATCAGGTCTAATTCCAACAAAACTTTCAAGATGTTTTTCATCTTCATATTTAAAATTTTGACCTCTAAAAAAGTTTTCTAAATTAATTACAAATTTGTTCAAATTGTATTGGTGAGCCATAAATCTTTCTTTTACATTAAGTTCTGACTCAATAAGATAACCTTTTGAATAAACTTTTTTGTGTTCATCATATAAATTATCAGGCCAATTTCTATATTTTCTAAGAATGTTTATTCCTTGAGTAGTAAGTTGATACATAGGAGGAATATCTTTATCATAAAGCATAACTTCTGTTACAAGTTTTGCTTCTAAGAATTTTTTTAATTTTCTTTTAGAATATGTTTCACTGTTAATTTCACCAGTTTTAGGATTATATTTATAAACAAGTTCATAAATTTGATTATAAGTAAGACATCTAAAATCGTATATAGCATTTAAAGCATCATAGTCTCTCTCACTAAAAGTATCTACAACTTGATTTATTTTATATTTACTTAAATCTCGAATTTCTTTCTTTCGTGGCATAATAAAACTCCTTATATAAATTCTCAATTATATTTATAATAGACATTTTTTCAGTATTTACAAAAAAAATTTAAAGAAAAACACAAAAAAAAGAAGCTATAATAGCTTCTTTTTTTATTTTCTGCAGAAAAGTTTAAATATGTTAATTACTCAGCTTCTTCTTCGTCATCAACTGCATTAGAAGAGAAATCTGACTCTTTTGAATGCTTATACATATAAGTATCAATTGCATCAAGGATATCTCCAGTTGTTTCAAGATTCATTCTTGAAAGTTGATATGTAAGAGTATCGCCTGTAAATCTTTCTTCTAATTCTTCACAAATAATACTGCATAAATCGTATCTGTTTGTTACTTTGTGCTCCTTGATAGTATCCTTAATAAGCTTCTTTGTACCTCTTGTTAACTCCTTAAACTTGTCATCTTTTAAACTGTGCATTGTTATAAAACCTCCTAAAATTTTCTTAGGAGAGGTGCTACCCTTTGCACCTCTCACTAATAAGATATATTATTTTTTGGAAAATTATAACAACTTTTTAAAATTTCTCTCATATTTTTTATATCATATTAAAAATAAAAAAACAAGAGAGAGATAAATTTTTATCTCTCTCTTAGTTTTTATCTAAATAAACCTTCACTATCCATCAATTTAAAGATAAGTTCTGCAGCATCTTCTCTAGTTCCATTTTCTCTTGGATATAAAAGTCCATCTTCAGGAATAAATCCAAGTTTAGCAGCAATAGCAACTTTATTCTTAGCCCAAGCACTAATATCTTCTTTATCTTGGAAATAAAGTGCAGCTCCATAAGCTCTAGGATTTAGACTGTTTACTTCATAAGCTCTAACAGTCATATAAATCATCTCTTCAATAGTTATCTTTTTATCTATATCTATATTATTTGTCCAAGTAGGAGGTGTTATGCTAAGTTCATATAAACCGTTAACAGCTCCAGCATAACTACTTCCATTTAATCCATTAAAGTAATTTGTAGAAGAATTTGCTCCAAGTTTTCTAGCAAGATACATTGAGAATTCTCCTCTACTCATTGTAAACTTAGGATTAAATGTTCCACCATTTGCATCCATAATTCCCTTAGAAACAACTATTTCCGCATATCTCTTATAAGTATTATCATAGAAATTAGAATCATTTAAGCTTGTATAAATTTCTCTAGCTACATAAATTCCTTCTCCATAATAATTAGAAATAAATGCTTTCATATTTTCACTAACAGTAGTATTAAGACAAGTGCTATTATTTAAATAATTACTTACAAATCTTAAATCTCTAATGTTAGATGTTCCATCAGAATTATAATGAAGAGCAACTTTAGATTTTGTTCCAAAACTGTAAGCTGCATCAACATTGCTTACTTTAATAGAAACATTATAAGCACCAGTAGCTTTATTAGAAATCATAGCAATTGTTTCATTAGTTGAAACAACATAATCTCCAACAGCATTTAAAGTACCAAAATCTGATTCAATCTTTAAGTAACTTGTATCAAGAACTAAAGTTACATTATTATCTCTTAAAAGCTGAACAATATTTGCAGGAACAGTGAACTTAATATTGCTTCCAAGAGTATCTCCTCTTACAATAATAACCTTCTTAGTATCATTTCTCATATTATTAATTACATTAGATACACTATCATAATCATTTAATACATAGTTGTATTTGTAAGAAGCTCCTTCATATCCTTCACTCTCTAAAGCCCAATCAATAACAGAACTGTTTCCATTGTACATCATTAAGTTAAGAGTATATACACCATTGTCATTAACATAAGGATTCCAAATAGCATACTCAACAGATTCAGTATATCCTTGTTCTGTAGGAGTTGTCTGTCCTTCAGTTGGAGTAATAGAAGGAACAATTATATCAGGATTATTTTCTTTTTCTCCAGTAGAATCTCCAACAGTATTACCTATTGTTTCTGGTTGATAATAATAGAAGGAATAAGTATTTAAAGGCTTATTATTTTTATCATAGAAATAAAGGTCAAAGTCAGCATTATACTTATTCTTTAAGTTATCAGCATACTGTTTTGCATATTTCTCAAGGTCTGCCAAAGAAGAATTCATCCAAACATCGTCTTCTTTTGCAAAGTTTCCAACAAATTTAATCTTTATATATTTATTTGTAGAATCACCCATAATAGATGCTGTAAATGATAAGTTATTACCATTTGAAGAATAAGAACCATCACTTGCAGATGTTGGAACAGTATTTCCACCAGGAGCAGTTATTGTTTTAGGATAAGTATCAACTGCATTTCCATTTTTATCAAAAACAGAAATAGAAATACTCTTCCCTGAAATTTCTTTAGCTATCTTAGAAATAGCACTTAAATAACCATTCCAATCTGAAGCATCTTTACCAGTAAATAAAGTATCTCCAGAAGTAAAGTTTGTTCCTGTTAAAATAACATTACCAGCAACATTGCTTTGCTCATAAGTAAATACAAACTGCATTGCATACTTAGAATTCTTATCCTTGTAATACTTATAGTCTTGTAAAGCTTTTAAAATCTTATATTCATCACTTTCATCTCTTGATGAAAAATCTGTTGAATAATAATATTTTTTACTAAAAGCAAGGTCACCTGAAATATTTATATTTAAATAACCATCATTTGTCATATTCATAGGAACAAAAAAGCTTGTAAAAGATGAATTAGAAACTACTGCGTCATCAAAAAACTGTAAATTACCATAATCATCTAAAACTTTTATAAGAACTTTCATATCGGAGGTAAAACCAGAAGTCTTACCTTCGATATAAACAGTATCTCCACTTCTATAAACATCAAGAGAAGTTATTTTTCCTGGCATATAAGCAGCAAAAACTGTTATAGCAGTTGCAAAAAGAACAAATAAAGGAATTATAATCATTAAAAATTTCTTATTTATTTTCATTAATTTACACCTCCTCTATTTGTAATAGTTTTTGAATAAGTATAAAACCTATTGGCTTTATTTAAATCATCGCCATTTATGAAGAAAGATTTTACTTTAATATTGTTAACATCTGCAGGCATTAAAAGTCTTGTTTTGAATGCCTTCTCTTCAAATTTATTAACTGTCTGAGAATGTAAAACCTTATCTACAATCTTATTGTTTTTATCGTAAATAACTGTTACAAGAGAAACTGTTACAGGATTCTCTTCATAGTTAACAAATACACCATCTGTAGTAAATGAAGAATTCTTTACAATTGAATTTGTTTCAAACTCAATGTAACAATCATATTCATCAGGCTTTGCAGCAACAACAGGCAAACTTAAAATACTAGAGCCTTTTGATGTAACATTTATATAGAAATTTTTATTAGCTCCATATAAACCATTTGCATAAATTCTAACAGTCTTCATTTCATAATTTGGCTCAACTAAAATTCCTTCACTTTCTTTACCACCAGAAATTTCAATAATAGGATTCTTAATTTCATTCCCATTTTCATCATAGCATTTATAAGAAATATCCTTATAAGTTCCAGAATTATCGTCAAAAGTTAAAACTTTTACCTGACTTCTATCTGAATCAAATCCTGAAAATACAATAGAAGAGAAAGTCTTATTTGAATCATCAGGAGTTCCAGTAGGAATAACAGTAGGGGTATCATCGGAAACTTCAGTTCCTTCACCTGAACCATCTTTTACAAGAGTAAATGTCTTAGAAGTTGAAGCTCCTTCGTAACTAAAGTTTACAACAACCTTATCTCCTTCTTTTGCATTTGACTTAACAGAAAGAGTAGAACCTTGTAAAGAAACACCTTCTACACTATTTGCAAGTACAAAAGTTCCTTTACCATCCTCAACTTTGCCATCTCTAGTAATTCTAGTCTTTAATTCTACATCTGTTCTATATCCTTCAGAAGGAATCTTTATATTATTTCCATTAGTAATTTCAACAATCAAATCAGAAATATCTGACTTATCAACGATTGAAAAAGTCTTACTAACTGAAACATCATAATCATTTAAACTAACTTTTACAGTATACTTACCTTTTTCTGCACCAGGTAAAATATTAATAACATCTCCTGAACTCTTTATTTCTGCAAAAACATAATTAGGATTAGTAAGAACGTTTCCTTGATAAATTTCATAACTATAAGGAATTTTAACAACTTCTCCATTTCTAGTAATTATAGGAGTAGCAATAATAGTTCTTTGGTCTTTTTCAGGAAGAGCAACTTTATCATTAGATAAAGTCAAAGTTATTTCAAATTCATTAGTTTCTTCTGTTACAATAGGTTTCAAAACATATTCGTGTTTAGCTTCGTTGGAATCAACAGAAATTATAAACGATTCAAACTCTGTAGTATCTAAACATAACAAACCGCCAAATAATTTATCAAAACCTGTATGATAAGAAGATTGTTCACCAAGATTTATTCCAAGTTCATAATTTGTAAGTCCTTCTAATTTTCTATCTCCAATCATAGAAACCCTATCAATTAAAACATAATCATAAGATTTATTTAAATAAACCTCATTATAATCTTTTACATCTTGAAGAACTGTTCCATTTCCATAAGTATAAACTGTATCAACAGTAGTAACATCATAAGGCTCAAAATAGAAACTATATGATGCTGCTGGATTATTCTCATCATAATTACAATAGAAAAGAATTGTATATCTACCTTCCTTTAAATCTCTAAATGTTGTCTTAATTCTGTTAGAACCAGAAACATCAATTTTTGATTCATCTGTGATATCGTTTAAATCAGAATCTAATAGACTAAGTCCATCAAAAACAAATGAAGTAGAGAAATTAAGGTTAAGTTCTCCAGAAGAAGATGCTTTATATACCAAGTTGTTCTCTTTTACAATAGAATTTTCTTGTAAAGAGCTATCTCCTGAATTCTCATCATAGACAAATCTCTTATACTGTAAATAATTAACAGAAAGAATTTTAACATATTCATTTCCGTAAATATCCATCAAACGAAGTTCGTATTTATAAGTTTTCTTAGGCATAGCAAGTGAAGAAGTTCTATCAAATTCTAATACAAGTTTAAGACCAGAAAGGTCAGTGTCTCCAATTTTAGAAGCAAGATAAGCCTTTAAAACAGGAGAATTTTCTTCAACAGGATTTATCTTCACATAATTTGCATCTGTGCTATAAGGTCTAATATCTCTCTTAGGTAAAGAATTATCAAAGATATTATAATTAAATACATAATACTTGTTATCTTCCCAAGAACCCATAACAGTATCAATATTATAACCTTCAGTACCATAATCATCAAATTCCTCTAAATAAGTATAAGGAATTGTTGTGTCAGCATATACATTTCCATAAGGAGACAAATTAATTTCAGTTTGTCTTGAACCATCGAAGCTAGTATTTATTGAAACTTCTCTAGTAGCAACTATTCTTTCATCTCCACCAATATTTGTATAAACTTCTAAATTAAATTTAGTAGGAAAAGAAGTATCTCCTCCTGATAAAGAAGTATCTGTCTCTATAAAATCTAAATAATTTTTATAGTTTATAGCAAGTTGGAAAGTATCAGCATATTCACCAGGATATAATACTCTGATACAGCTATTCATCATATTTTCATCATAGTTTACATCGCTAGTAATTCTTACTTTTAAAGCAGAATCAGTAATTTTGCTAAATCCATCCAAAATGGTGTAATTAATTACTAAAACATTATTTTTATCAAAGTATTTTCCATCAATAACATCTTTTTCTGAACTACTGTTAACATAACTACTATTACTAACTGCTTTTAAAGTAATTGTATTAGCAGCTTTTACAATAAGAAATCCAAAAACAGCAAAGATTATTGAGAAAACTATACTTATTTTTACAATCTTATCTTTATTCATATAAAACTCCTTAATTATTTAAAAAATTCGTGACCACCGTGCTTAAAAAGATATGTAAGGGCTGTATCAAACCAAGTAACAGCTCCTCTATGAGCAGCACTTCTAGCCATAAAGTAAAGTGCTCCATCAGAATAATCGACTCCATTCAAAGCCTGTTCAACAGCTTGCTTTGTTTCATCTGATACTTTACAAGAGTAAAAGCTTCCATTAGAAACAGGAGAAAACTGACCAGGAGAAAGAATAACAGAAGATACATCATTTGGAAACTTAGAACTAGCAACTCTATTAAAGATTACATTAGCTATCAAAACTTTTCCAACCATATCTTGGTTACCAGCTTCTGTTTGAACTATTCTACATAAATTTTCATATTCTTCTTCAGTAACAGCTTTAGCATCTCCGATAACAAATCTAACAGTGTTGTTAGACGTTAAAGAAATTCGTTCTACATTTAAAATAACTTCAGAAGAAAGTTGTCTCAAGTCTCCATCTTTGTTTTCAGCAACTAATTTATTAGGAATAATAGTTGAAGAAACATCGCCTATTTGATTGGATAGTTCAACAAATTGAACTATATTACAAACACTATCACTAATAAAAACTTCACCAGTTTCTTGTACTTCTTGAACTTCTTCAGTTTCACTCTTGTTAGGAGCAAAATCAACAAGTCCATCACTTAATACACTTAAAGCTTTAACTGGCAAAGAAAAAAGAAATAAAGAGGAAATTAATCCGATTAAAACCTTTTTATACATATAGCCACCTTTTCTCATAATTATTAAATCTATAAAATATCTTATTCTTAAATTTAAGTAATAAAAGAAAAAATAACCTTATATAAAACAAAAAAGGTTGTTATCCTCTTAAATAATATATATACTAAAAACAGAAAAATAAAAAGGAGTTTTTATGATGACAGATTTTCACATAGACCATTTAAGCAATCCTAGAAATAGTGGAAAGCTAAAAGACTATGATAAAATAATAGAAGCAAAAAGTGATTATTGCGGAGATATGATAAGATTTTATATAAAATTTAATGGGGACAAGATAGAAAATGTAGGATATGAAGTCTTTGGATGCTGGGCAATAATTAGTGCTTGTAGTATAATGTCAGAATATATGGAAGGAAAGACAATAGAAGAATTAAGAGATTTAACAGAAGAAGATGTTGAAAGAATTTGTCAAGTAGATAAAGTTCCTGAAATTAAAAGGCATTGTTTTCTTCTTCCTATAAAAATTTTAAAAGAAATCTAAAAAAGACCCTTAAAGGGTCTTTTTTAATGTTTAAGGTCTATAGTGGAATCTTTTACATTCTCTATAACACTTTCAAAAGTTATAACATCTCCACCTGTTTTTTCTTGTAAATAATTATATCTTGAAACAGAAAAGATTAAAAAACAAAGTATAAAAAGAAAAATTACCTTACAAATAAATAAAATTATTTTTAAAGGAATATTAACTGGAGTAGAAGTTTTAGTTATTTCAATTTCTTGTTTTCTTTTCTTCTCTTTTTTAACTTTTTTAATTTCTTTAGGTTTATCTTCTTTCTTTTCTATATTATCAAAATGAACATCATCTAAATATTCTCTTTTAGTATGTTCAAACTGCTTATTTATCTTTTTATAATCCAAATTATCACTCATTATTTAAAATCCTCTCAATTTTTAATGAAGCAGGGGAAATATTATAAATTGGTTTATTTTTTATTTCAGCATAGTCAAGACAATTTGCTGTACCTCCTTTAGTTCCGTTCCAAACAGAAAGAACGATATCAGCCTTATCTACCATATATTTATTTCTAACTTGCATTAAATATGGTTTGTAACTTTCTTTAGATACAATATCTACAAAATCAGCTTCTTTCAAAATAGAATTGTATCTATCAATATCTGACTTGTTATACCAATTAGATGAATGATTTAAACAAGGAATAGCACATCTAAGCTTAATATCAAAGCCTTCTTTCTTTAATTCCAAAACAGCCAGAGCAAAAACAGTATCAACTCCAAGAGCCATTCCAGAAATAGCTTCACTACAATTATTTTCTATTAAAAACTGTTTAAAAACTTTTTTAAGTTCACCATACCTTTTATCAGATAAATTATATCCATAAAGTTTGTCTGGTCTATGACCTGTAACGCAAATAATATTTCCCATAAAAATTCCTTTATTTTTTATTCTATATACTATATATTATATCATTTTTTATAAAAAAAGAGAACCCGTTAAAAGAGTTCTCTCTAAAAATTATTTTAAATTTAACGCTTACCAAACAAACCATAAGAATAAGCAAATACCATAGAAAGTGAACCAAGAAGACCAGCTGAAACAAGGAATGCACCAATCCACTTGAATACGTTTGCTCTTTCCTGAGGATTTGAAGCAGTAGCAGCAAGTTTAGTAAAGAGAAGCATAGCAACTAACAAAAGTGTCAAAGTTGCAATACCTAAGATAGCAAGAATAAGAATTTTGTATCTCTGAATTACTTCATTCCAAACCGCACCTTTAGTAGTTCCTGAACCAAGCTTATTATTTTTATCTTTAATTTTCATCTGGAACTGAGTAACAGTGCCGTCTGTAGTTGTATTTGACCCAGCAGTTGTCTGAATTTCAAATTGCCAACCATCAAATGGGTCAGCTTTTACTTCATTTAGGAAAGCAGAAGCAGGAAAAAGAAAAATAAAAACAAAAATCAATACAATATATTTAAGATAAAATTCTTTTAAATGATTTAAAATTTTCATAAATAAACTCCTTTGTAATTTTTTATAAAGAATAACTTTTTATATTATATTATTAAATTCTTTTTATTATATAAAAAATAGGAGCTTTTTTAAAAAAAGCTCCTATCTAATGCATTTTTATTAAAGTTTTTTAGAACCAAAGGTAGAAAGTTTACCTCTCTTAGAATTCCCTTTATCAATATCAAAAGTTATATGACCGATAAAATCTTCATCTTTTCCTTGTTCAATTAAATGAGACAAACCATTGTTATATTCATTAAGTTTAGAATCATCAATCTGTTCAATATCTCCTGAAACAATAAGTTTTGATTCATCTGTAAGTCTAGAAACTAAAGTTTTTATTGTATGTTTCTTTGTATTTTGTGCTTCATCTAAAAGTACTATCTTTTGGAAAATGTTCATACCTCTAATTCCAGCAAGAGGTAATGTTCCAAGTTCTTCTCTTTGCATAAGTTCTTCAACTTTTTCTGATACAGTTTTCTTTTTATTTGGTCCTACAAGTTCTTCTTTAAACAAATACTCAATAGTTGTAAAAAGTGCTTTTATATGAACTGTAAATTTTTCTTCTTCCGTTCCTTTATTATATCCCATATACTCATCATTATCCATAGGAGTAATACTCTTTGTATATAAGAATTCATTAAAAAGACCTTTTTTTACTTGACTTAAAGCATAATCACAAGAAAGAAGAGTTTTTCCTTTTCCTGAAATTCCAGCTACAGTAACACATAAAATATCAGGGTCTTGAAGAAGATATAAGAACATTTTCTGTTCCAAATTTACAGGTTTAGTTTTCATATTCGAAAGATTAAGTTCTTTATCAAAATTTACAGGTTTAACAAAACCATTCTTTTTAATACCAATTCCTTTATGGTCAGGATTTATATCATCAACAATAATAATAAACTCATTTGGATATAATCCCCACTTATCTTCAAGTTTAGTTTCCTTATCATATAAATCTTCTATAACAGATGCATTTTCAGTAACAAATCTATAACCCTTATATAAAGTTTTACCTTTTATCTGTCCAGCTTTATATTCTTCAGCTTTAACGAAATCTTTAGCTATTCCAAGAAGAGGGAAATCACAAGTTACTAAAATAGCATCATTATTTTTCGCACAGCCAATAATTTTATAATCATTCTTCTTTTTTCTAAAAGAAGAATCCACTTCCTCATTATCAATATGATAATCAATTCTAATAAGAGTCTGAATATCTTTAGCTTCATTATAATAAGAAGATGTTTCAGAAATTTCGTTTAGTCTAACACCCTCTCTTAAAGGTCTAACATCAGATAAATCATTTAAAACCTTTAAAACTTTTCTAGAAAGAAAATTAACCGAAGGGTCATAAGATTCCTTATCATCTTTCTTATCGTTAAGTTCTTCCCAAACAATCGATGGTATAATAAGCTCGTTGTCTCCAAATTTAAAAATCGCTTCCTCATCACTCATAAACACACTTGAGTCAACTACAAACTTTTTAGAATTTGACAATATAAAATTACCAACCTTTCTATTTAATTTTGAAAGAATTTTTCATTCTTTATATATTATATTAATCGTTTAAAAATTTGAAAACAATAATAAGAATGTAGAATTTTGTCAGTTTAATGTTCTAAAGTTTTTTTTGAATATAAAAATTACAATTGAATAAAATATATGCATATGGGATAAAACCATTTTCTTCACAAATTAAACACAAATTTTATTGCCATAAAATATTAAACGATTTATTATTTATTTGTAATCGTTATTATTCTTGGAGGTGAAAATTGAATAAAGCAGAAATCCTTAACAAGATTTCAGAAAAAATGTATTCACAATACAAAACTGAAATCGAAGATACTTATGTATCAAAGGAGGACTTTTTGAAGAGTTTGGAGGAACTCTACGACATCGTAGTGGATAGATATGATGAAGAAGTAGACGAAATGCCTCTTGATGTTTTTGTGGAGAAATCTCTTGAAGAAGACCTTTTATCAGATATAGGTAAGCTTGACCTTGATGAAACAATCGACACATCAGACCTCGATGAGTCTGAACAGCATACCTATATTAGTTATACTGAAAAGTATAACAACATTGAAAGAATTATTAGTAAAGAAAAAGGCTCACTAACAGATGAGCAAAAAGACATCTTAGCTGCGAAAAATATTCCATTAATTCATTCAATCGTTAAGAAATTTTCAAACACAGGTATTGAGTATTCTGAACTTTTAAGTACAGGTTATGTAGGATATGCAAAAGCCTTAGATACTTATCAAAAAGGAAAGAATGTAAAATTTTCCACATATGCTTACAGATGTATAAAGAATGAAATCTTGTATTTCTTAAGAAGAGAAAAAAGACACAAAGATAATGACGTTTCTCTCTTTAAACCTTTGTCAACTGACAAAAACGGAAACGTTATGACAGTAGAATCTACTGTATCTGAAACAAGTATGGGAAAAAGAAGTCTTGAAGAAGACATTGAAATGAATGAAACAGTAAAAATCCTTCTTGAGATTATTGATACTCATTTGACAAAAAATGAAGCATACATAATCAAGAACAGATATGGATTAAATGGAACAAAGCCTAAAACACAAAAGGAAATTGCTGACGAAATTGATATGAGTCAAGCTAATGTTTCAAAGCTTGAAAAAGGAATTAATGATAAAATTAAGAAAATAATGGGCAGCAAATATAAAATTAAGAATATTTAAAAAAGAGGAGCTTTTGCTCCTCTTTTTTAATCTGTTTTTTTGTGAAAATTTTTAACACAACAACATATTGAAAAAATTGTCAAAAAGGAATACAATATAAGTGAAATAAAAATTGGAGGTAATAAAATTTGAGTTTAACTTGTGAATTTTGTGGTCGTCCAGAAAGTAAAAAGCTTAAAATCATTGCAGGTAATAAAATTAATATCTGTAAAGATTGCTTTGATAAAATGAAGGACATTTTAGAAGATGGATTTGAGGAACTTCAGAATGTAGAGAGTTCTAAAGATTTATTAAAACCTCATCAGATAAAAGAAAAATTAGATGAATATATTATTGGACAGGAAAAAGCTAAAAAGATTCTTTCAGTAGCTGTATATAACCACTATAAAAGAATTTCTTTAAAATCAGCTTCAAATGTTAAAAAGACCAATGTTATGTTAATTGGTCCAACTGGAAGTGGAAAAACATATTTAATGCAAACTCTTGCAAATATTCTAAATGTTCCACTCGTAATCGTTGATGCTACTTCTTTTACAGAAGCAGGATATGTTGGAGATAATGTTGAAGATATCCTAAAAAGACTTTATTTAAAAGCTGGAAAAAATTTAAAACTTGCTGAAAAAGGTATTGTATATATAGATGAAGTAGATAAACTTTTATCTAAATCAGATGACACTTCAAAAAGAGATGTAAATGGAATGGGAGTGCAACAAGCTCTACTCAAAATATTGGAAGATTGTGAAGTTACTTTTGAGTTAAAAGAAAGTGAACTTGTAAAAAAAGATATTGAAATGAAAACTAAAAATATCCTTTTTGTTGCTGGCGGTTCTTTTATTGGTTTAGATAAAATTGTAGAAAAAAGAATTAAAAATGCAACAGCTTCATCTATAGGATTTAGTACAAATAAAGAACAAAAGACAGTAAATACATCTAAAAATGTTCAATCTGAAGATATTATTAAATATGGAATGATTCCTGAATTTGTTGGAAGAATTCCAGTATTTGTACAGCTTAATAAGCTTACAGACGAAGAGCTTGAAACAATCCTTACTAAGCCAAAGGATGCTATTACTAAACAATACAAGTCACTTCTTAAGATAGATGGAGTAAAACTTACTTTCGATAAAGACAGTTTAAAATACATTGTTGAAGAAGCTCAGAAAAAGAAAATAGGAGCTAGAGGTCTTCGTGGAATAATTGATATGCAAATGAATGCATTAATGTATGAGCTTCCAAAACACGAAAATATAAAAGATTTAAAGATTACTAAAGAACTTTTGACTTACAGCGATGAAGAAATCGAAGAATATCTAAATAAAAAAGAAGCATCAGAATAAGGGCTTTTAAAGCCCTTATTCTTTTTTTGCATAAAAACAATCAACAATAATATTGAAAAAAACAAAGATGTATAATATATTATAAATATAAAGAACGAAAGAGGTATTTGTAAATGGAATTGAAATATTTTATTAATTTTAATGACCTCCGAGATTTAGATTCAAGTGAGAGGATTGCGGGTCTTAGATTTGACAAAAGAGTACAAGAAAAAAATGCAGATGGTAGCTTTTCAACAGTATTTAAGACAAAATATATTTCTGAAGTTGAAGCAGACCAATATGCAAAATCTGAAGACTTAAAAATTCAGTTTTTAGATATTGAAAAAAATGATGAAAATAAAAAGAATAAAATTGAAGAAATTGCAAAGCAGTTAAATGGTTTAAGAATGGAAAGAAAATCAAGACCTATTCCAAATCTTTCAAAAGAGCTGTATAAACTAAAAACTGAAATAGAAAAACAAAATTCTTTTGATGTAGAAATATAAAAAGAGTCTCTAAAACAGGGACTCTTTTTGTTTTTTTAAAAAGAAATAGAGAAGCTAGCTTCAACAGCTTCCAAATCACTTTCATTGTAATGCTTTCCAAGTTTGGTTTCATCCTGATAAAAATAAGAATCCTTAAAGCCAGCTTCAGCTTTACCTTTTGAAGCATAAGTCAAAATTCTCTTCTTATCATTCTTATCATCAATTGAGATAAGATATCTGTTCCTTGGAACTCCTTTTGCAATAACCTTTCTATCCTTAGAAACAATAACCCAAACACTCTCTTTTACTTCCATAATTTAAACCTCCAAAAAATATTTAGCTTCAACAATCATTAAATTATTTCTGTCATAAGAAGTATTATTTGTAAAATGACCATTTTTGAGGAAATTTTCTGCACTATTTTTTGTTCCCCAAACAGATGGCTTATGTTTATCTTTCTCATCAGCAACAGAAATAAGAATTGGGTAACAACTCTTTCTATCACCTTTCAAAATATATTTCTTATCAAAAGTCATTATTACAAAGGTCTTTTTATCATATAATTTCATCAATTTCCTCCTAAAAACAAGCTTTGTTTATTATATACAAATTATCCAGTTTAATTTATAATTTTATTTTTTTATTTCGCC
>AUXO011137822.1_pt1 | contig 18320 bp, 13 predicted proteins | sample 768731 | NCBI WGS metagenome assembly AUXO01 (sample SAMN02715735, study PRJNA202380) | gut metagenome | biome: sheep rumen | host: Ovis aries | place: New Zealand: Palmerston North
TTCTGCTTTGGCTGGATAGATTTTATAGCTGCCATTTTTACAAGCCTCTATATATCCTGCTTTTACATTCTTTAATATCGTATGATTGATATCATTTCCCTTTTTATCCTTACCAATTTTTTCTTGTCGAACGCCTAATTTTGTTTGGTAAAAATTTCTTGATGCCCCACTGGCAATATCACGATACATGAGCAAATAATCATCGATATCATCCGATGGATCACTTTTCCCAAGAATTTGTACATTTTCACGAATCATACCTCGAATCGAACTGCTAGGAATCGCATAATCTTTGGTATCTTTATAAAATTCTTCATTTTCCTTTTTCCCATCTCCTATAAATATCGGAGTTTCTGCTATGATGGTATAGTCAATACGTCCACTCAATAATTCATCGTTCAATGCATTACGAGATGTATATGCATCGATAGATAAAATATCTTCATTGGTTTGCGGAAAAGAAATAAAGTTATATGGAGCTCTAATTAAATCTCTTTTGGATTCTATTGAAGATTCAGGAATAAACCAGTGAGATAATTTATCACTAGCAATTGAAATTTGACGAGATATCCCCTTTCTTTGAAAGCCAATTTGAGTATTATTATTATTTGTCTTAGTAGCTGACTTCTTTTTATATTTTTGTTGAATTAAATTCTTTTTACTTCTATGTCTCTTACTCATGCTATCACTCCACCTTCACAGGTCGAATTGCTTTCATACAAAGTTGACCATCTTCATCAAAATCATAATATTCTTTGATTTTTATATATTTTCCCTTATCACGAAATTGATTTGCCAAAACATATTTTCTATCAATTTCTTGTGCTGATTTGCCATCATCCATCATACATACAGCTTTTAAATCTCCAAGCTCACCGAAAACATGTAATTGTGATGTTTCATTAAAAAATCTTGCTTCTAGACATTCATTCCAATTAATTTTTTGTTTAATTTCATCTACATGATCAAAAAGCATTTCACTGGCTTGATAAACTATAGCCCAATCATATGTATCAATTGTCTTTATCGCATCTTCAAAAGTCATTTTTTTATAATTCATCATATGAATAACTCCTTTTCAAAGCTTGCAATGCATGATTGATCATAGTGGTGTTTGTTTGTTGATTTGTATTAAAGTCAATTTCTGCTCTACCTTCATTTTCCATATCTTCGATTTTTATCTTTGATACTTCGATATGTCCTTTTCCATTGGCAAAACCACTACCAAATGTGACTTCGCCTATAGCCGTATCTCGAAGCGCTAATAATAAGAGACCAAGAGTTGCTTCTGTATTTCTTCGCTCAATATCCGAAATTCCTCGTTTCAAAATTTCAATTTTAAATACCAAATCACCAGCAACACTTACATCCGAAAATAATGCGCGATTTATCGTACTACCCGTAAATTTATCTATATGATTATGAACGGAAAGCTTTTCTTTATTATTTTGTATGACCACATCTGAAAAACGAATATTGCCTGCCACACCATCAACGGACGATGTACCAAAAATTCGATCAATTAGTTCTTGTTTAGAGGCACCATATTGTGTGGCAAGATAAGAGGCAATTCGTTCCATTTGATTGCGTAAACTGCCTTTTACCGAACTTCCAGGAATAATAGGAATCCCATTCACATTGTAAATATTTTCAGCATCTATGTTCTTAAAATTCGCATCTTGATGCCATATTGGTGAAATGCTTTTTACTAATAATGTGTCCTTTACTTCCGCATTCATAGTCACTACATACTTAACAAAATGGCGACTTTTTAATGTATGAATGCTTTCAGTAATATCATCATATCCTCTCAATACTTTTGCTAAAGGCTCCTCCTCTATCCAGGCATTACGATCTTCCTCTTTACGCAAATCAAAGGATCGTACCTGTACTTTTTCAATTTCAAACTCACCACAACCATTTGACTTTTGACCACCTAAACGTAATTCACCATGATCCAGACCAGAAATCATCTCTTCAATTGGATGAATTATTTTTTCATCTTCATTTTTCAGATAGACATATAAATCAAATTGGAGAGTTGCATCTGCTCCAATCAAAGCCATATTAAATTTCTGACCAAACCTACTTGTTCTCGATCCATTGGCAGTTGCACTAGCAACCGAACCTGTTTCACTATTAATTTTAACTCGTGGTCGTATTTCTAAATTGACATTGGTTAATATTCCATCGGTGAAACGAATATGTCCATTGGCAATATCTGTATTTGGAGAACCAAAAAGTTCATTATCATCATATCCAATCTGTTTATAATACGAACGAAATGCACCTGCAATCCCAGATGCTTGAATCATGGGTTTTTCTTCAAATGGATCCATAAATACATCTTCTGTATCTCCACTACTGGATCCTATTCGTAATGGACCTATTGATTTTGCATTAATATGATATTTACGTACTATGTTGTATATAAATTGCGAAGGCATTTTACTTATCCTCCTTTTTATTTGCAAATCGAATCATTCGCACAATTAATTCTAATTTCTTTTTTGCCTCAAGCTCTTCATAGCTTTTCCCAAATAACTTTTGTTCACGAATGCCCATGATATAATGAGATTTTTTAAATCTGATTTGTAAAAGATCCTTTAACGATTTTCTTTCAATTTCGTTAATAGTATTTTTTAACGTTTCTATATTCGTATATTGAGATTGTACTCTTTGTTTATTTTCTTTCTCTAATGCATGTTCCAAGTATTCATCTATTTTTTTAAATCCTTGAATTGGGTCTTCTCGATTCGCCAAAATGATGGATTCAATAGCACCAAGTTGACTCTTACTTACATCTCCTACATACAATGAATAATCCGAATCAAGTACATATTTATTTATTTTTTCATCTACAACCATTTGATAATAACGTTTTGCGGTTGCAAATATAGATTCACGCTCTTCTTTATCCATTTTATGAGCCGATTCAATTGCGACTTGTCTAATTGTTTTACTCTTTTTGATCGTAATGGCCTCATATTGCGCTTTGGTCATAAAGAGGACTTGTCCATATCCTTCATTTCTACGAATACCAATACCATGGATCATCATTTCATGTGCTTTTTCTACTGTCAATGTTCCTTGATAAACTAGATGAAAAGCACTTCCTTTGACATACATGGGTATCGCTGGAATTTTTGCAGACCATATTCGATTATATCCTCTTACTGTTTCGACCGTCGTCGAACTATATAAAACTTGAAGCTCTTGTACATTCATTTGTTGCTCTAATTCATTTAAGTTTAGTCCACAAATTTCACCAAAATCATTTCGCATGGTTGTATTACTTAAAAGAATCATATAACATTCGTTCGACATGTCTTGATTGGTAGAATATATAGAAAAATTAGGTTGATCCTTTAATTCTACCTTGTTAACTTTACATTGCCCATATCCATTTGAACGTGCATTTCCAAGATAGATTATTTGATCATCAAATATGTTTTTTATTGCATCAATTAATTTTTCAGGGACAGTATCCTTTAGGATGATTTGAAAATAAAACGAATAGCCTTTTTGAATATATTGATTACGAAAAATATTGCGTTTTTGATCATTATGTAAATTGGAAAGAATCTTTAAATCGGATCCAAATTCAATCGATCCATAGTGAATCTCATTTTTTTTCAATGATGCATATTGACCTAAAGAAGCTCTTTTATTTCCAGGAGTCACATTACCATCAATTAAAATATTTTCAATTTTCTTTCCCTGATCTTTTTCTTCTGTTTTATCTTCATAAAATCCAAATGGTGATGGTATTAATTGTTGATCGTCATTCATAGGATATGCATTTTCAAAACAAATTTGATTTGAAAAAAGATATGGTTTCCAATTTTCAAATTCAGTAAATTTCGATAATTGTGTAATGACCATACCACGAATGGTAGAACCTGGAATATAATTTAATGTTAATGTCTGCCCTTGCTGACTAGTACTATCATCTGCAATTCGAAGAGGCGAAATATTATTCAATGTACCATTTAAATATTTCATCGTACTACCTCAATCTTTACACTTCCAAACCCACGATTTCGCAAAGTCCCAACAGATTTAATCAGTCCAAGTACTTCCTTTACGATTTTTTTGTCTTCATCCAATACTTCAATATTGCCATAAAAGCACAAATATCGATTTATACAACGCGCCTGTCTTAATGATCCTCTTTTTACTTTTCCGTTCTCATCAATAGCGGTAAACGTTCGAATATTCGTTAATAAATTAAGAATCGTATTTGAATCAATTTCTCCTGATTCATCCTTTATTTCCTCTTCAATGCTTCGTTTAAATGAATCACTTAAAGTGAGATCTGAAAAAATCAGTTTCCGTGGATTTAGAGTATCCGCTCCTTCTTTGCCTAACAGAGCCTCCATACTCTTTTGTGCATCTTCTTGTTTGATCCATTGACAATACAGTTCAAAATGTTCACGAAATAAACCCTTTAATGTACTTCCCTTAAAATATGGATAACCATATTTATCTGCTTGAACAGATATGTCTTCACCACCAGGAACACTCATACCATTACCAAAAATTGTATCGGATAACAGTTTCATTCTAATCTCCATTGTCTTCGCCCCCTTGGTTTAAACGAATATACGTATCCATAATTTCCGCCGCATCAAATAATACAGCGCATCGTTTAGAAGAATCTTCATTTCCATTTAAATCTTGATCCGAGATGTATAAAAGGTCAGAAACATCTGTATCTATATTGGTTTGTTTTTTGGTTTCGAATATATCATGACTCTCAATTAAGATGGAATCTAGTTTATGAAATTGAACATAATATCGAACTTCATTTTCGTTTTCCTTCAAAATAAACCGCATCTCCTTTAAATGTGATCGTAAATCCATCAATCCCTGTTCATTACTAGTTAATAAATCATATAATTTACGGAATCGAGCATATGTACGAGGATAGTTTTCAATAGATTTCTCCGCTGAATACACAATATATGGACGCATTGTTAAAGAAATATGATCTTTGCTCATATAATCCTTATCTATTTCTGATAATTTATCTTTAATTTCACCACTATTCAAACTCCAATCAATGGCCGAAATGCTTGCTCCGTTATCATCACTAGAAAGAGAAGCTGTGTATTTTTTAGCTCTTGAGCAAAGCTTCTCCGCCAAATCATAAGCACTAAAGAATGGATACTTCTCATGCACAATGGCAACACCTGCACAAGCTGTATAATTTTTATCATCATGTAAATTTTTGATTTTGGAAAGTTCCTCCAAGAACATGGCAGCTGCTTCAATACCAATGCGGCCATCACATACAAAACAAATATCGTCGCCAGAAGCAACAACTCGACGCAGTGGAAACTGTTTTTTATCTGTTCCCAGATTAAGTTCATCCAATGTACCATCTTCAATTTTATGGGCAATCTTTATATTTAATTCAGTAAATGCTTTTTGGTAATCATCATCAATGGATTCACTAAAAGCTCGTATTTGTTTACAGAACTCTGTCCAATCGGTGTTTTCCTTTTCCAACTTTTCATAATACGCATTAACACGAGAGCCCATACCATTTCCATCTATATGTACAACTGCAATAAAACTCTTTTCATCTCGTGAAATGCCAAGTTTATTAAAGCTCGATACCGCTTGATATCCATCAGGAATTAATTTTCTATCTAGAAAGTTGATTCGATTTCTTACATTCGACTCCATATTCTCCATATTATCATCTATCATCTTTTCCGGTTCTGGTTTTAATGAATTTACATCAACCTTTTCAATTCCAAAACTACGTTGAAAGAATGAAGATGTTCGCATAGCTTTTTTTTCTTCTAATTTCTTCGTTAAACGTTGTAAATTCTTAGTTGGTGTAAGATGATTATCATATGGAACAATCGCAACAAATAATTCAATATCTGGAATGACTTTTCTGATTTTTTCGGTAATAATCTGATTAAAAAGAATAGCATCTTCTTTTTTCTCAAATTGTAAAATGGTATGTCCTCCACCGGAAAAAATGAAATTCTTATCTTCATTATAAACAGTCTTGGATAAGTGATTCTCTTCTACATATTCCTTTACTGCAGACGTAAAGAAATTATTCTTGATATACTCTTTTGGTTCATCACTTTTTTCATCTCTGGTCACATAAGCAATACGCATCGAATTGATCACATTATCTTGTAATTTGTTACTGCCAAAAATATATGCTTGCTTTTGAGATACCTCAATGATATCTAGCCATTTTTTTACATTATCCGCCATTTTTCCTCCTATTTAATATTCTCTAAATTTTACAAAATGAAAAATCGCAATCTTCTTTTCCCCTTGTTCCACAACATTTCTTTCACTACACGCAGATACAACGCGAATACCTTTTTGTTTTAGCTTATTGACCACATTGAAACAAAGAGTAAATTCACCCTGACATAAAACACAAGACGGTTGCAATTCGATAATTTCTTTTAAATATTTTTGGGTCAATTGTTCTATGTCCTCTTCACTTGCTTTTGAGTTTACCGTAGGAAAGGTAACATCGATTATTGGCCCAAAAGATTCTGCTGCTTTCGTTTGTTTCTCATCCCATTTATCACTGGGATGATTTGTAAAATTAATAAAATTTCCCATGATATTTCTCTCTTATAATTAATAAAAAAATTCCTGTCCATGTACCTCTTTGTACAGGGGCAGGAATTTTGAATATTATAATTTTTAATATTTATTCTTTCTTAAATATTATCATTCTTTCACTCATTTGTCATATAAAATATCACTCTTACAATCATGAATACCATAACATTCTTTATGACAATATTTTGTACTTTCCATAATATAGATCATACAAGAATCTTCATTCGCAAAAAGTATTTTTGATAATCCCTCTTGCATTGTTTTCAACTGTTTTTTTGTTAGGTTTCCTTCAAATACTGAATTTTGTACATGATTTAAATACTGACGACAATACTTCAATACTTTATTGACCCGTTTGACCTTTACATCATATGTTACTATCACAAACATTAGCTTTTCCTCACAAATGGAGAAAACGTAGTGTTTTCTTTTAAAGCATGAACTAAACAATTAAGATCATCACAAATGATAGAAGAATATGTTTTTCGCTCCTCATTGATTTTTATATAAGAACCCATTTTTCTCTTTAACGCCTTCACAAACAATACACAACCTTCTCTTGTTAGATATATTCCATTATCTTTTGGATTCAATTCAAAATGTTGGTCTATATCCATTTGATGACGATTAATTAACGAAAAAATGACAGGATCCACAATCAATGGTTTATATACATCTGCCAAATCAAAACATAAATTAGCTTTTCTTCTCTGTGATGAATGCACAAAAGAAATACGATTATCTAATTTTGTGCGACAGATAAAAGAAGTCATACGATTATATAAAAATACATTACCAAAACTGATCATGGCATTAATCGCATCCTTGGGTGGTCTTCTCGTTCTTTTATTGAATTGAAAATCACAATCGTCAACAATATATTGAAAGCAATTATAATACACTTCCCTTGATCGAGCTTCTAATAACGATAACTCATTGACATTTTTAGCTAATTTCATTTGATGTATATTTTGACCAATGACACCAATCGCTTGATCAATTTCTTTTTGCGATTTATGACGACGATAATACCGCAATTCCGATTGTAAATTACGCAATTGGGATAATTCAATTCCCCTAGCCAATTCCGTTCTACGTATAGGGTCAATATAAGCTTTCACCTGTAACAATAAAACAGAGGCATCCACTTCATATTGATTCGAAGTAAACGTGCCAATTGGTTCTCCATGATCATTAAACATATGTACTTGTATTTTCTTTTCATTCATCAAAGAAAAGAAATCCGATGAATATACCTCATGTGCATAAACATTTATATCACTCACCACATTGACAGGGAAGTATTCTTTGTTTTCTTCATTTTCGAATAACACCGTAAAATCTTTACGACTCAAAATACCCTCCTGCATGATATGATATTGACCATCACTTAAGGTAAGAGCACTAGGCATCCATTCGCGATACCACGTATTGGGATTTTTTCTCCCCCTTCGCAACGTATAACTTTTTCCCTGCTTCCGAAATGTATATCCAAAATAATGACCAATAGCCGATTCCTCAACTTTCGTTTTCTTATCATTTAAAGACAATTTCCATTTCTCTTTCAATATTCCCTCAATATAATTTCTTAAATCTAAAGCCTCCTCTATTGAATCCACAAAAAAATGCATATCATCCGCATATCGCACAAAACAATAACCCTGTTTCTTCATTTCAGAATCAAAATCACTAAGATACAAATTACTCAAACACGGACTCAATATAGATCCCTCAATAATACCAGAAGTACATTTTTGAATGGAATGATTCAAAACCACATCACACTGTACCAATTTCATAATTAACGCAACCAATTTTCGATCATTCAATAATTTTAATAAATCATCTTGTAATAAAACATCATTCAAAGAGCCAAAAAAATGATGAATATCAAGATGTAATACATACAACTTTCCCTGACTCACATAATCCCTACACTTCTTTGCAGCATCTAATACACTCTTTCCCTTTTGATATGCATATGAATTATCAACCATTTTCTGATTCACTAACGGTACAATACTTTGATAAATACACTGCGAAACGAACTTATCAACACTTGATGCATTAGATATAATTCGAACCTTACCTTTTCGATTCACTATTTCATATTGTTGCACATATCCCGGTTCCCAACTACCATCCAATAAAGATTCCCTTAATTCTTTACGATTTAAAGAAAGATATTTCGGTAATTCATGTACATACAACCCATCATATCCCCTTGTATCTTTCTTAGACATCAACACTTCCAATGCCTTATTCATATTCGCATTAGAAAACACTCTCTCAATCAATTATATTACCTCTGAAAGTTAACTTTCACTTCATATTTAATATATTATATATTCAATATGAAACAATAATTACTTTCATTTTCCCTTTATTGAGGTTGACAGTTTTTTCACCCCAAAAACACTTCTGTTTGACCCTATTTTTCTGTCAACCTCCTCGCCCTTTTTTTATAAATGAATAAAATTCATCAAAATCCCTATACATAAAGTATATTTACTATTTTCAGAAACCTTTTACATTGTTGGATTGACATGAAAAATATGCCATTTTTGGACAATTTAAGAAATATTATGTTACAATACTAGCGACAAACAACGATTTTACCGTTGTCGTATCTTTGCTATGAGCGATTGAAACTTTGTCATTTTTTTCATATTTTTTTCCTCTTTTCTAGTCTCGAAAGCAAAGTCGTATCTTTGCTATGAGCGATTGAAACTATCTTTAATATCCATTGCTGCCAAGACCTTATCTTTGTCGTATCTTTGCTATGAGCGATTGAAACCCATACCATCCCTTTAAAATACTTATCGTATTGCATTTCCCATTTAGTCGTATCTTTGCTATGAGCGATTGAAACCTTTTTTACTGAAATAATTATTGCTCTCAAACCAACATCCATTTGTCGTATCTTTGCTATGAGCGATTGAAACTGTCTTTGTCTCCATAGGGATAATCTGAAGTACGCATTGATAGTGTCGTATCTTTGCTATGAGCGATTGAAACATTTCATTTAATCGTAATCCTTGCTTATGCAAGAATGCGACCATGTCGTATCTTTGCTATGAGCGATTGAAACAATCTTCCCTTACCGTATAGCCATTGGCATCCAATTTTGGTTGGTCGTATCTTTGCTATGAGCGATTGAAACACGAGATTAGAAATCTCCTCTCTCACAGCCTTGGAGGTAGGGAAGAGTCGTATCTTTGCTATGAGCGATTGAAACCAGCAATAATGCTGCCTACGATCCGAAGATCGTAAGAAGGTCGTATCTTTGCTATGAGCGATTGAAACAGGTGACAATGAAATATCTTTTTTTCCATTCTTCGTTTGGCGCCATCCTCCGTCGTATCTTTGCTATGAGCGATTGAAACGCAATGAATTGGACTATCATAGTCCATATGATCATAAAGAGTCGTATCTTTGCTATGAGCGATTGAAACAAATCAATGCAAAAGAAGCATAGGTATCCATAACCTTCTCTAGCGAAGTCGTATCTTTGCTATGAGCGATTGAAACTGTCCCCCTTGATCTGAGGATATTCATCCTCAGGGTATAATGAGAGTCGTATCTTTGCTATGAGCGATTGAAACGTGTCCCCTGTAACGGGTTTCGTGGGTTTCTATCAATGCAAAAGTCGTATCTTTACTATGAGCGATTGAAACAAGCTCTTAATTAGTTTGAGCACTTTAACAAGCTCTTTTAATTTGTCGTATCTTTGCTATGAGCGATTGAAACTCACTTTCATACCAAGACTCTTGGCATATTCAATGGCATCATGACGTCGTATCTTTGCTATGAGAGTTAAAGTATGTACAAAAAAAAGCCTCTATTTATGCATTGCAATTTTGCATAAATAGAGGCTTTGTACCTATTTCATTATAGAATATCGAACATACCGAATCCTTGACTGTTTCTTTCTCCTATTCCTGTATAGTAGATGAAAGTGATAAAATCTGGTGTTCCTTTTAATTGATATATCCCTTTCCAGCCTGTTAATACCATATCTTTATAGTGTGCAACTACCTTGTTGTGTTCGCTCACTTTTATGGGAGTCATAGATAAAATTGGTTGTTGATCATATTCTGCAAATTCATATTTTTTTATTGCGTTGTCAAGAATTGATTGATAAAACTTTTGTTCATCTGGTCGATAATATTTCACATAGCCGTTTTTTTCTGTTGTACGAGCAATAATTGGGGTGCGCATTGAAATATTGATTATATTTGTTAATACATTAAATGCATGTACTTCATAGCTGTAAATTTGAATGATGTGTTTACCAATTCGAATATACGGATTTTCCATGATTGATTTTTCTATTAGATCAATAAAATAATCATCAGCTGCTCGTACTTCAAATACTAGGTTTCCATTAAAAGTAAGCATGTGATCCCGATATGTACTTTTTCCCTCTAATGAAGAATAAGTAAACATTTTATATTTGTAATTGTCAATCACCGCCCCCGTATCATGGATAAAAGAGGCGTATTCTTTGTCATATTCCAGCCATTTATATATTATTCCTTGTAAATAACTTTGATAGTTGACTGGCAATATCATATGTGTATTTTTGAGTAGTATTTTTATTGCTTTCATTACATTATTTCCTTGACACAATCAAAATTCTAATTTTTCCATATGTATGGAATGGATCAATTTCTGAAAATGAAAATCTACCATTTTAACTTTAAACATTCGTCTTTTACATTTTTTAATCTTCCTCCATTCTAACAAGTCTTCAATAATGCATTGATTACTCTTCGCAACTGTTCAGAATTCATCACTACATCATCTTTATTCACATGTGCATGATTTGAAAGATTTCGTTGTTCTTTACAAATAGAGTATATATATAACAATTTTTGTAAATCATCTACACTCTCCATATTCGTTGTAATATAACCAGCTTTGACTGCCTCTTTAATATAGAATTTTTCACTTTGTTCCTTGCTGTATTTATTCTTACATGCATTCAACAATTCTTTGTCATCACTAAATAATGATTCAAGTAATGAATCATAGAATTGAATATCTGAATCATGATTAATAAATTCCTTAATGATAGTTGGCATTACTTTTTTCCAACGATCCTTTTTTTTCTGAATGTTTTTATCAATATATACGTTACCATTTGAACCAGATTTACCCAATAAAATTTCTTGAAAGGTTCCATGCTTTTTTTTTGATATATTTATTCTCTTATCAATTAAATCTTTATCCAAACCATAATCTTTTAACCAGCCTTCTAATGACGATTCACTGCGAATGAAGTTTAATTCAAGATTATAAAAATCTAATCCCATGTTATAAACTTTATTTGCAATATCTTGTAATTTTTCTGTGCTCTTTACGTTTGAAACATCACTCAATTTTCCTTTTTGCAATATGTCTTTCCAATCATCTTCATTTAATTTAAGTTTATCAGCAGATTCATGAGATTGAATTAAAAGAAGCACTCTTTTTACAAGGGCATTATTAAATTGTGAAAGAAAATCATTCTGTAAATGAGCAAGGAAAAAATAATATTTCTCATATTTCTGCGTATCCGCATTATCTATTAACTGTCGCATTTCTTTAGATGGAATGATTTTCTTGGCTTCAAATAAATATTCTGGTAAACATTCTGTACTCAAGGTTAGTGCTTGTTGAATAAAATTTTTATCTAGACACCATTGAATTACTTGTGGTAAGCAAACAATAGAATTTGAATTTGTATATTGATTGGTACTATACAGTGAAACATCGAATTGTGACTTTACAATCTTTAAAATATGTTTAAAAACAGGCAAAACAATGGTCTCTCCATCATCTGGATATTTCTTAAGGAAAGTATCAATATGTTTTTTTAATCCACCATCTTTATAAAAGTCATCTAAAATCATACCTGTTCTGCATAATTGAATATCATCTGCCATCTTAGAGAATTTGGATAACAATTCGATAATATCTTTTTTCAATTGAGAATTAGCATCATCTAAATGTTCTTTTATATAATTTTCTAAACTTCTTGTCCTTCCATAATTCACAAATTCATCCACAATACTAGTGATTTGCGCTGTATCATAAATCTGTTTTGTCTCAATGATAGAAATTGGTTCTTTACCCCTAACCATACTATAAATGGCTTGAATTCGAATATTTTTATTCGATGTTTCTAATGTTTTAGTCACTGCAAGTAGCATGGTCTGTACATATCGAACACCGCCATTGGATTCAATATAAATATTTATTTTTCCATTTTCATTTTGATTGTAGTTTATTATTTTTTGATAAATCTGAAATACTACTTTTGAAACATCTTTTTCCCTTGGTTCATCCGCAATAAAAATGGTATCGTCTTTGTCATAAATAGGAAAATGTAGGTGATTTTCTTCTGTATATTTTTTTATATTTACTCGAAGAAAATCACTATGAGAAATTTGTAGATCATTTGAAATGTTACTTTGCACTTTTTTACTTTCTATATAGATGATTTTATTCAATTGCTGATTTTTATCGCTCAATCGTTTAATAACGGATTTAATTGGCGCTTCATTAGTCATCTCACCAGTAAATAAATTATTTTCTACATCCACATAATTCTCTTTTTTAGGCTTATGAGTATTATGATCTAATTTAACTGTACTCAAATTTGTGATTAGTATATTCAAGGTACTCATCCTATTCTCCTTATTGATTATTGAAATTGATGTATAACTCAAACTTCTGTTCCTGAATCAATTTAATATCTGTTACTTAAATCTTTTACATATCTTTCATTGTTGAATCTTTCGATTTCTTCTTCTGTATTTATTGCCAATTCTGGATGCTTTTTATTAAAACTATCGATGATATTATATGTTTTTTTAGCAACATCTGATCCAGAATTTAAATATAGATTCTTATCCCCAATAATATAGAATTCTTTCTTTGCCCTTGTTGCAGCTACATTCATCATATTCGCTTCAGAAACAGCCCAATTGGCTGCACCAGTACTACGAGTATCTGCGCCTAATACCAAAAATACAACGGGAGCTTCTTTCCCTTGGAAAGTATGAATAGTTCCAACATTGGTTGATGTACCGTTGACATATCGAGTAAATCCAATAGTATTAAGTTGTTTAGAGAGATGATATGCAACATTTTTAAAAGGGGAAATGATATAAACAACATCATCTGCATTTTTATCACAAATCGTTGGATTATGTGCAATCATTTGTTTTAATTTCCAAATTAAAAAATCACCTTGTTCTTCAACAAATTTATCATTTGCTATTCCACGGATATCATACCAGGCGCTTTTTCCACAATTATTTTCTAATACACCTTGCACCATCAAATTATCATAAGAAATCGCATTGGAGACATCAAACATTGGATGTTTACATCTTCTGTGTACCCATAATGGTATGCCAATCCAAGTATCTTTATCTTTATAACATCCATATGGACTTGCTGCATCTACTAAAGTTTGTGTAGAAGCATTGACATCTATATATTTACTGGAAACATGAAAATGCTCCCTGATCAACCCCAATACATTTGAATCCAGCGTTAATACGGGTTGAATCTGTGAAGGGTCACCAACAACCAAGACATTTTTACATCGGTAAATGGCACCTACACTTGCTTGAGGAAGGGCTTGACCTGCTTCATCAATAAATAATTGTCCTAGTGTTTCATTACCAAAAGATCGACACATTTTTCCAATACTAGAAAAAGTAGAACTTATAACTGGAATTGTTAAATTCAGCCAATGCCAAGCTTCTAAAAGATTTCCGTTTTCATATGTAGATTTGTTTCTATTTTTCCATATTCTACAAGCTGTCTTTACGTGTTTTCTATTATCATAGAGAAATTGTTTACGTACGCGCAATGCCAAAATGAATAAATGGCTTTGTGCTTTTCGATATTCTTCGGTAAACCATGGACTTGATAATTGGAGATCTTCATAGGATTGATCAAAATCAATTGGTTTTCCACAAACTGCATCTTTTTCCGGTTGATTATTTAGCCAATTTCTAAGTTCTTCCATCCGGTTTTTTTGATTTTTTTCCATTGTTCAATTGATATACTATTATCCTTTATTATTTTTATATTTTGATTTTTTTGATCCTCGTATTTTTGATTACTTTTAGATAATTCTATCAAATTGGTATGATATGAATTTTCTGAATGATTCAATGCGTCAAGCTCTGTTAGTTTAGCATTCTTCGTTTCATCATATTGTGCTCTTTTTTGTCTACTAAAGAAACTAGGACGTTTTCCCATCAGTTGGATAAATTCAGTCACCGTACCCTTTTTTCTAACAACTTCGTCTAATTTTTCTTTTAATATTGTTATTTGTTTTTCATTGTTTGCGATTTCTTGATTTGCCAAATAAATATCATGTTCTAATAAATTAATCAATTCTCTATTTTTTTGTTCTTTGTCTTGAAGTTCTCCCTTAAAAGAAGATTCAAGATTTGTTAATTCAGCAAAATTTTGAACAATATTCCGTAAATCATCCACTCTTTTATATTCTTTTAAGAATTTCTTATAAATACCATCTTCTGGTTTAAAATCTTTGGAATTGTTAAAAAATTCCACAACATCTTTGACTTTGCAAATTAAATGATAGATATTATTAGATTTACCGCCTTCAATAGAGAAAAGGCCCCAAAACGATGCATCATCTTCACATTTTTTCATTTTTTCTTCATCATTCTCTTCATTTATATCATTGGCAACATGATAAAAATAATCAGCCTTGATCAATTCATCCTTTAAATCTTCATCAATTTCACTTACTTTTGGTAATTCATTGACAATGTTTTGAACAGCGGCATTGTTTGAACTCGCAACAAGAATATTATTATTTCTGATTTTTTCTGGAACAATACCAAAGTCTTCTTTTTTCTCGTTGATCATTATTTTGATTGTTTTAACGAATGGTTTTTTTAATTCAGATATTTCTTTGGCTTGTTGTACAACAAGTTCTGCAAAAATATCTTTTAAAAGTGTCGTTTTTCCAGTTCCTGGAGGCCCATTTACACTTCGCATTTGACCAGTATCAGCTCCCGTTGATAAATTAACGGCAACTTGTTGCATAAACGATAAAGCATATTTTGTATTACTTGGGAATCTTCCTAAAGGATAGTTTTTTGGCATTAGGATCTCACTAAAGGATTTTGGATTAAAACAGGGATTTTCCTTTCCATCATCCATATATCTTTTTCCATCTAGATTGATACGTTCCTTATCATTGCCATATAAATAAGCATTTAGATTTCTTGTACTTTTTTTGTATTTAGCAACTTTTAAGTCATCAATAAAAAATGAATGAAGATTTAATGATTCCGTTTCCACATTTCTAAGTACTTGCATTCGGCAATTTTCATTCCTTACATCATTTCCCATTACCTTACAAAAAGCTGCATTAAATGCTTCTGGATCCTCTTCGGTAGATTGAAAACGTTGTTCGCATTCTTTTTTTAATTTGTCTTCCATTATTTTTAAAGCTTTTTCCTTTGGTAATTTCTTTTTATTACGGATATATCCACTAGCCGTCAAAAAAGTCTTATCTTTTTCGAACACTAAATCTTTTGAAAAACACAATGCATAACTAAATTTATGTCCTATTTGAATATCTTCATTTGTTGGCTTTAAGTGATATTTTTCTCGTAATATATGAATTACTTCATTAAAATCAAACACATCAAAATAAATAAATAATAATACCTCCATTTTCATGTTGATAAATATTATTTTTTGCCATTGTTTCTTTAAATAATGAATAATAATCACGATTATTTAAATCAATGAACTTCAAAATATTCTTATTTTCTAGTTTAATATCCCCTTCAGAAAGATGCTCAACCATGATCCATGCATCCATAATATTCTTCTTATCATCCATATTTTTGCCCTGCCCTTTCTTTAATCTATCCTTTGTATATAAAAACACTTAATATTATATAATAAGCCATCAGAAAATTATGTTTAATTTAATATATTCGAATATTTAATTTTATCTTACACATAACAAATGCAAACTAATAATAGTTGACAACAAAAAAGGATACATTGTTTGCACGCAAACCATCTTTCTTATGTCTTCTTGCAAACTCGCCTCAGCTATCCTTTTACTGTATTAATTAACACATAAGCTCATTCGAAATCTCTTTACTATTTTTTAAAATTTTAAACTTTTTTATTCATTGAAATTATACCTTCCGATATTTTCTACTCTTTCTTCCAATAGAGTCATTATTATTCAAAAGATCTTTCACCACCTCTTTTCGCCTTCTCCACAATTGCATCCAAATGTTCACGAATATACCCCCTTTCATGATTTCTTTCTCCATTTTCTATTACTCAAAATTCAAATCACAATCAGCACACACCTCATTCCATGGTTGGGTACCTGTATTCAGTCCATCGACATTTAGCGTATACTCATATCTCGCACATTCACCAGCAGGAACTGTTTCATCCACATCGATAGTCCATGTACCTATTTCGCCTAGGTTGGAATCTGTCAATGTGATTGTTCCTTCACCATAATGAATATCGTGATCTGTACCATTTTGAACAAGTATCTCTAACCCAAGACTTCCATCCTCTTCTTGCCATACATATTTCACAAAGTTTTGTGATGAATCTTTATAAACCGGATGATCATTGAGAAAAAGATAATTAGAAGGATCCGTATTTACAAGATTTCTGTCATCGTTATATGCTGAAGCAAAGCCATTAGGCACAATATTTTCATCATTTAATATCGTTTCATTGATTGTGTTTAAGCTTTCTTCAGATCCATCTACCAAAAATTTACCATCTACCTTTTTAACAACTAATGCATAGCTCATTGAATTCATATCCGTGTTTGGAAAAGTACCATCAACATCATAATTTACTTCAGAAATTCCATAGAGATTTTTATGATGTGTAACAATAGTTATTTCTGAATTGTCATAAACCGTTGGATCATCCTCCTCAAATCTTTCCCATAACATATCCACAGCGGAATCATCTTTATCAAGAAAGCAATCAGCAAATGCATCAGAATCCCCATCTTCATAGGCATTTTCTAGTGTATTGATCAAATCTTTAGCCATTGTTTGTGGATTTTTCGTTGTTCCTGTATTTTCCGAAGAAGCACAACCAGAAAAAGCAAATACCATTACAATCGCTAAAACCATTTTCAAGAATTTTTTCATTTTCTATTCCCTCATACTTTCTATTTTTTTACATTTTCCTTACTGTTAGAATGGACCAAAGTTATTGAAATCATTGAAGCTATTAAAATTGTTCATACTATCGTTCATACAACTGTTGTTGAAACTATCTTGACTCATTTGATTCATTTGATCATTTACAAATCGATTCATATTATCGTTCATCATTTGATTCATTTGATCATTTACGAATCGATCCATAGTATCATTCATCATTTGATTCATATTTTCGTTCATGAATCGATCACTCTGTGCCATAAAGTCATGTTGTTGACCCTGGAATTGTTCCATTTCCCTTTGCACCTGCTCATTGAAACGATTCATCTGATCCATCATTTGTTGGTTAAAACGTAAGTTGTTTTGTTTAAACTGCTCTCTCATAAATGCATCCACATCAAACTGATTGCCCTGTTTCATATTTCCATTCACAATACCTTTCATCCATCCCTTTATCATTCGGCGTTTTTTATTTTTGTTTTTTAGGCCATCAAAAAT
>AUXO013727709.1_pt1 | contig 18316 bp, 16 predicted proteins | sample 768731 | NCBI WGS metagenome assembly AUXO01 (sample SAMN02715735, study PRJNA202380) | gut metagenome | biome: sheep rumen | host: Ovis aries | place: New Zealand: Palmerston North
GAAACTGGTCACTGTTAAATTATATTTAAAGATGACCACTTTCACGACTTTTGCAAGTCGCTCAAGTAGCTGACTGCAGCAGTGCTAGTCACATACTGAATAGAACTAATCAAAAATAGAACTAAATTTAAATATGGAAACTGAAAAATTAAACATAGAACAAATACAGAAAAAAGAAAATGATGCTTTAAGAGAATTTATTATCATGATTTGGATGACAAATCCAAAACGTGAAACTGTTAAAGTAATTCTAGATGATGGACAGATTAAATTTTCATTAAAATATGATAGATTTTATCAAATCATGTTTGATACATTAACTGATCTTATTAAAGACTCATCTGTAATGGGAACTTTAAACTTTATAAAAAATTCATTAAGTACCTATGGTGGTATTTATTATTTGAATAAATCTAACAATGAATATCGCCAACTTACTAATACTCCTGGCATAGAACATTTAAGGCCTATTGATATTATGAATACTACGGTGGCCCAAGCTCAAGCCGAAAAAGAGTCAAAAATGACATTATTTGAAAAGTCTAAACAAGACTCTAAGCTATTTTTTGATAAGATTTTTGGACAGACTTTCCACCTTACTGGAACTACAAATTATCAGAAATTCTATGGACATGAATAATGGACTATAATTTTTGGAAAAAAACAGGACAAATAAAGCCATTTACCTCGGTGGAAGAATTTCAAAAATATTGTCATGATATTGTCTCAGATTCATCATCAGTTCCAAATATAAAAGCCAATGCGGCTCTACATAAGTCTAATATTAAGAAAGGATATTCAAAAGGAAATAAATATGACTCTTTTGCAGAGTTTACTTTTTGTTCTTATATGGAACGAGTAAAAGGATTTTTTGTTCAAAGGAATCAAAGAGATATATTTTTACCATATACTGATGAGACTGGAAAATCTAGAAAATATTATCCCGACTTTATAGTAAATGGAGCTTTTTATGAGGTAAAAGGTAGATTAAGACCTAAAGATGAACAAAAAATGAGACAACACCCAGAAGTAACCTTTGTTTTTCAAGATGAAATAAATGAAATGGCTAAAACTTTAGATAAAGATTATCCTGGATGGCGTGGTGATTTTATTCAGACTAATTAAAATATGATTTTTGAAAAAATTCCGGCAAACTTAAAATTAATGAGTATAGGTACGAATTGTCTTTTTTCAAATGTTATAACTTGTAAGAGTCCATTAGATCGTATATATATTGAAAATATAAATAGTTTAAAGCTTTTACTTGATAAAAGCTATATTAAAACATTTTTAAATGAAAACTTTATAAATCGTGTGGACCTAGGATGGAAAACTCCATATTGTTTTGAAGGTAATACATTAGGGATTATTGTAGCCCATCATGATCCTAATAGTCAAAAATTTCAGTTAAATCATATAAAAAGAGTTTTAAATTTTTATAAATTTTTAAATAAAGTCTATAATGATGAGAATTATTATTTTTTATTAAGCTTTTCTAGAAGTTCAAAAGAGTTGGATAATTCAACTCTTATAGATGAATATACCAAATTTTTAAATGAAAATAACTTAAATAAAAAAACATTTGTTTTTTGTGAAAAGAAATATTCAAAAAATTTTGATAATACTATTCTCATAAACAGTATAGATTATTCTGAGGGTGACAACTATGATAAATGGCTTTATCAATTCAGAAGAAATTTAAATGATGTATCGATAATGTTTAAACAACAAGGTTATGATTTAAAATTCCCTATTATTTAAGTTTTTTCTCACTTTCTTCTAAGAAGTTGTCTATTTCTAATTTTATTTCTTCTTGAGTAACACCTTTTTCTTTCCAAGTTTTTGTAAAAGTACAGTTGTCATTAGAAATAGCAACAGCTATATTATCATAGGCAATAGTCATAAAAACTTCTAAGCCAGAATAGAAAAACTTTGCAATATTATTTTCAAGGTGAAAACAGCTAATTTTAGGGTTTGTGTCTCCAGTCCAATTAAGCATAAATATGTTTTTAAACATAATAAAATTAGTTGAATGAAGTTAAAATCAAACAATGTACTAACTAATAATATATTAAGGAGATTATAATAATGATGCACTTAAGAGAAATCGTAGGTGACACACCTGACCAGATGCCTCAGACATCTGATAGAGTAATTAAACTTGATGAACAAGTTGTTACTCAGGAAGAGTTGGATAAAAGAATGCAGGATAAGTCAGTTCGTGTAACTGAAACAAGTCCAGATAATTATAAGACTCTTCAGCGTCTAAGAGGTTAACTTATTTTTTAGACGTTACTAAATAAATATACAAGACAATAATTTATTAAGTATAAGTTTTTAACCGAAATGGTTAATGACCGTGCAGAAAATATATGCTGCTTTTATTTCTATCGATATATAGAATTTTCATTAGAACTTTAATAAAAACGAACTACTGATGAATGTCTTAAAAAAATTTTAAAGGAGAAATAAAGAATACTATGAGTATGCAAGAAAAAATCAATGGTACATCTGACGCTAAACTCCGTGAGTCAGCAATGTTGAAGATGTATAAGAATGATAAAAACTTCCGTGCAGATAAACTTATCGAAGCTTGGTCGGAAGTACCTGAAATTGGTGCAGGTCTTAAAGACATGCCACTTGGAACAGCTCGTAACACAGCTATCAACCTTGACAGACAGTACAACTGGATGAACTCTTTGAAAGAGTCTCAGATGTCAACTGCTCTTAACAACTTTACACCAGAGAACATGCTTCGTCTTGTTCGTCTCGCAATGCCTAACATTATTCGTAACAAAGTTTTCTCAGACTTCGCTCTTGAGACAACAAAAGATACTATTCAGTACGTTCGTCCATTCTGGGCTAAGACTGCTAATGGTAATGATCTTAATGATCGTGACCCATCTTACACAGGTGGTGCAAATGATCCATCAGATCCATTTGAATATTCTAAGGGTGGTGATTTCAATGCTGATGACTTCCGTAAAGCACTTTACGAAGATACACGTGACCGTCCAAACGACGAGCTCGCTAACGGTATTGTTGAAGGTAACATCGGTGGTGAAGTAACAATCCACTTCCGCAAGATGGCTGCTGCTGACCTTGCTGGTATTTCTGGTGAGAATGCTGAACATGCTGCATTCCTTTCTGGAAAATGGGGTGCTAACGGTGCAAACTATGTTGATGGTTACACAATGATTTATGGTTATAACCCATCTGAAAGAAGAGCTTCTGAAAGAGCTGAACAGCACGTAATTGCTATGCAGGATAAGAGAAGTGGAGAATTCTTCGCTGCTCCTGGTTTCGAAGTAACATTAGTAAAACCTGTATTACTCCGTGACAAGTTCTTCAACAAGCTTGAAGCATACAATACTGGAAACGGAAACGTTATGCCAGGTTCAACTGCTGCTGCTAAGGCTATCAACGCAACTGTTGGTGACTTGGTTCTTGAAATCAAGACAACTGACGATGTAGCTAAGAAAGCTCCTTGGTATGTAGAAGGTGAAACAAGAATTGCTGGTTTCGCACGCTTCAATTCAGAAGGTGACTTCGAAGGTAACTACCTTGGTGAAGTTGAAATCCAGTTGGCAGACTACCAGTTCAAGCCACGTGCTACTGCAATTGGTGTATCTTGGTCACAGCTTACAGAAATTACTCTTGAAACATCTTATGGCCTTTCAGCTGAAGAGCTTCTTGTAACTTCTGCTTCACAGGAAATCCGTGCAGCTCTTGACTATCGTGCAATCCGTCTTGGATACGCTGTAGCTAAGACAAACGCTTCTATGAACCCTAACTATTACTACGTATTCGACGCAGCATATAACTCAGGTGATGGAAACGCTAATGCCGCTCGTGGTAAAGATGGTTATACAGACAATGCTCAGACAGTTCTCTCTGCATTCGATACTGTAGGAAACATCATTTACAATGAAATTAACCGTGGTGGTGTATCTCGCCTTGTTGCAGGTCCATCAGCATGTTCTTACCTTAAACTTAACAAACAGTGGTCTTCTGCTGGTAAACAAGCACAGTTCGGTGCTCACCAGGAAGGTACATTGGATGGTATGCCAGTATTTAAGGTACCTAATACAATCATTCCTGAGGATGAAATCCTTTGTGTATGGAAAGATGACCAGAACGAGACAGAAGTTTCTATCGCATTTGGTACATTGGTTCCATTCTTCTCAACAGGTATCATCCAGCGTAAAAACTTCTATAAAGAAGCTGGTATCGCTACATATGGCGATTATCACGTTCTTAACAGAAGATTCCTTGCTATTGTTAAACTTAGCAACCTCAAGGATATCGCTACACAGGGTGAAAGAGCATAAGTTTAATCGCTTAATTGCTTAGTGGAAAGGAGCTTCTTTATGGAGCTCCTTTTTTATTTAAACTAATTATTTTATGTGTGAAATTGAAAAATTAAATAATTTTTTTATAGATTATGATGATGTCACAGATAGTCTTAGAACCACTTGCTGTTGTAAACTTGCTAGACAGCAATTTAATATAAATGTTTTAAAAGAAAAAGGTTTACAATTTATTATAGATCAAACATACAATAATGGAAAAATAGCAGAACCTGGATATGAAGGAACATGTAATCTTTCATGCGAATTATCTAAGCAACCTAGTGAAATTTATGTGCATGCTATTCATAAATGCAATTTTGATTGTTATAATTGTTCTTCTGGGCATGCTTATAATTTAAGTAAATATAATCATAACTTAGATAAATGCAAATCTGCATTTTTTGAAATTATTGAATATATAAAAAAATTAGAATATGAAACATCAATTATTATAGATGGATCTGGTGACATTTTCTCTTATTATCTAGATTTAATTGAATACTTAAAAACATTAAAAAATTCAAATCTTAAACAAGTTATTTTTGAAACAAATACTTCTCTATTAAATGGTGCAAAAATTTTAGAATTAAAAAAAATATCCCAAGAAACAAATGTTAAATATATGTTTAAGGTTTCAATAGATGGAATAACAAAAGAGACGCATGAGGCAGTTAGACCTAAAAGTTCTTTTAAAAGAACACTTATAATGACTCAGATTATTAGCGAAAACTTTGATACTGTTATAAATTTTACAATAAAACAGCCAAATGTATATGATACTTTAACTTGTAAAAGTTTTTTTAATACGCTATTTCCAAACGCAAAAGTCTTTATTGAATATGATTTTTTTAATACAAAAAATCTTAGTGAAAAATTAAATGACCCAGAATTATTTTTTAGTGGAAAAATATATCCTTCTCCAAATGAAGTAGAAAGGAAATGTGATTTTAGTTCAACGGCTAATATTAGCTATGACTTTAAAAATGATAGTTTTAATATTCAGCCATGTTGTTTTATAAATTGTATAACACTTTCTCATGATGATTTTTTTAAGTTGTCTATTAATGAACTTAATTATTATCGACCCGAAAATAGAAATCAAGTAAACTGTGGATATCCATGCATATTTAAGAAAATTGATTATATTATTTTAAATATGTTGCATAGCTGCAACATTAGATGCTATAATTGTATAGCAGAAGCATCAAATCACATTATAGATAATGCGAAAAAACGACTATTTGAAGTGCTAAATAAAATTATTGATGAGAAATACTTTTTAAAAGGACTTCAAATAGATGGGTCGGGAGAAATATTTTTAATTTATGATGAATTAAAAGAAATACTTCAAAAAATAGATTCAAAATATATACAACAAATTATTTTCTCTACGAATGCTACTCTTTTATCTGAAAAAAGAATTTTAGAATTAAAAGAGATTAGTGAAAAAACTAAGGTGAAATATATTTTCGACATATCTTTAGATGGGATAACTAAAGAAACATTTGAAGCAACTAGAATAGGTGCAAACTTTGATAAAGTTATTTCTAATATAAATATTCTTAAAAAATTTTTTAAGTTTAAGATGTCTTTTACTTATAAAAAAACAAATATAAGTGATAATAAAGACGATGTTATTAAATTTTTTAAAAATTTAGGAGCTTTTGACATTCTTATAAGACCTGATACCTATGATAAAGAAATTCAGTCATTTTTAAATTTAAATACACTTTATGAAAAAGAGGGGAATTTATAATGCCATCAATTTGTTCTAGAACTAATGAATTATATATTTTAATTGATCCTGGCGTAGAAACTTATTATGAGAATGGTAAGCCATACTTGCCAGTAGGACTAACCAGATGTTGTGAGATACCTTTCAGCAAATATAATTTATATGAGTTGTTGAAATTATCACTAGATGAAATTTTTAATTTGCCGGTACAGATGCATAATACCAAAAAGCATGTTGTATGCAATGATAATTGCTGTTTTAAAGAAATTAAAAAAGTTTATTTAGGGATTATAAATACTTGTAATTTAAAATGTTATCATTGTTCCGCGCTCTTTGACAAAAAAACAAAAATAAATAGTCATAGCGATTTATTATTTGAATTTTTAGAAAAATTAAAAAATGCTAATTTAGATCTTATCAGTTTTGATAACTCTGGAGAAATTTTTTTAGCATATGATAGATTAGTAGAATACTTAAAATCAATATCACCTCAAACCACTAAAAATATAAAACTTATTACTAATGGAACTCTTGCAACTAGAGAAAGACTTAAAGAATTAAAACAGATTAGTGATGAGACAGGTGTTCAATATCAATTTATATTTTCAATTGATGGTATTACTAAAGAGACTTACGAAGCAACTAGAGTAGGTGGTAATTTTAAAGAAGTAATAAATAATTTAATGTATTGTTCTGGCTTATTCTGGGACACTACTGTGAGTTTTACGATAAAAGAAACTAATAAAACAGATGCAGAAAACATTGAAAAAATTAAAAGATTTTTTAGACCAAGGTGCCATCATGTTTTCTTTAATATAGATATTTATGATCAAGAAAATATGGAACAATATTTTCCTACTTCTGAAAAATGGAGATAACAAGAATGATAAATGATTATGTCACATTTAAAGAAACTTATAATAATTCTATTCATATATCTTTAGATGAAATGCATTGTAAAGAAATCATTCAAACTTTAACTCTTTTACAAAATAGAAATGTATTTTTTGAAACATCTAATTTAACCTTAAATAAAATTAAGTGTAGTATTCTAAAAAATATTGTGCGTAGTACAAAATCAAATTATTATTTTTTAATCTTATTAGACGATATTTCTAATGAAAATATAGAACCTTATAAAGAGATTTCAAATATTGCAGAAAATTTTGAGGTAGTTATCAAGTTTATTATTAATAGATCAAATGTAAGTAAAATAAAATCAATTCCTTCTTTTTTTAAGGAAAAAATACCATTAGCAAACATACTATTAGAATATGATAAAAATGATTTTGATTTTTTAAAAGAAATTTTAAATGACCAAGAAGAAAAATTAAATTTTTTATTTATACCAAAAAAATCAAAAAATGTTGATATCACTAGAATATCTGAGTCATGTGGACGTTTGCATGATATGACTCTAACCTTAAACCATGATAATAGCATAAATATTCAGTCTTGCTGTTTTTTAAAAGGTAAAACAATATCTTTTGATGAATTTATGGAAACACCTTTTAATATTTTAAGTAATTATAGATATAATAATAATGGCGAGATTAGCTGTAAGTTTAATTGTAATTTGAAAAAAGTAACAAATCTTTACTTATGTTTTTTTAGATGCTGTAATATTCATTGCTATAATTGCTGTGCTGGAGAATTTAATAATGTTAAAGACGCTACTTTAATAATGAAAAAAATTTTTAATAAAGTACTATTAGAAAAAAATAATTATAAGCGATTATATTTAGATGGATCAGGAGAAATTTTTTTAATTTATGATGTTTTAGTAGATTTCTTAAAAAAGCTTTCAAAAGATCATTGTGAAGAAATTATTTTTGCGTCTAATGCTACATTATTAGATGAAATAAAGCTTAAAGAATTAAGAGAAATTAGCTCTAAGACAAATATAAAATATAGTTTTGATATATCTTTAGATGGAATAACAAAGGAAACCTATGAGAATACAAGGCGAGGTGCCACTTTTGAAAAAGTATTAAATAATATAAAAAATGTAAGTAAATTATTTGAGTTTGATATATCATTTACAGCTAAAAAAACAAACATTAGTGATAATCCTTATGATGTATTGGATTTTTTTAAGGAACTTAACCCACGAGCTGCTTTTATTAGATATGATATTTTTGATAGTAATATAGAAAAAGAATATATGGAAAAATATAGAGATTTATTATCGCATTAAACTTCTAATATTAATTATCATTTGTAAAATATTGGCTAAGTTAATATAAGTTATATGTGTAAAGAACAGCATGATTTACAAATATTATATTATGACCATGACTTTGCTGAGGAAAAGTTTTCTATACAAATGTGTAGATGTTGTTTTCTTAAGCCTCAAGCTATATTATCATTAAAACAATATAATGAGATTGACCCTATAGACTATATTGAGTCTCATGATAATTCTAGAAAAGAATTTGTCCCAGCATGGGAAGGACATTGCGACTTAAAATGTAATTTAAATTCAAAAGTTAAAACAGTATTATTAGGGCTATCTTATGCTTGTAATTTAAATTGCTATCATTGTTTTCATGATATTCATAAAGATTTACCTTTATTAAAAGAAACTTATATCAATACCCTTTATAAATTAAAGGGTCATAATTTGGATGAAATCTCTCCAACAACAGCAGGAGAAGAATTTATTTATTATAATGAGATTAGAGACTGGTTAAAGACATTAACTCCAAAAGATGTTAAAAAGATTAAGCATCAAACTAATCTCACTCTTTTAAATAGAGAAAAGATTTTAGAATTAAAACAAATTTCAGATGAAACAAAGGTAAAATATTTCTTTATGCCATCAATAGATGGTATAACTAAAGAAACATATGAGTCAACTCGTATTGGTGGAACATTTGAGGTTGTTATGCAAAATCTTAAAGACCTAGTTGATATTTTTGGACCACAAAATGTAAAGCCTTCTTTTACAATTAAGAAAACTAATGTTTCAGATATTCAAAATATTATTAGCTTCTTTAGAAATAATTTTGGTGTAGAAATTGATATTGGTGCAGATGTTTATGATGAATTTTGTAGAACAGTTCAGCCAGCTGCTTATGAGGAATGTAAATAATGGAAGTATGTCCACAAGATAAAAGAGTTAGCCTTGAAATTAGATTTGATGATGATGGGAAAGTAAGTTTAGCAAGATGCTGTTTTTTATATGCTTTTAGTCATCTCACTTTAGAAGAGTATGGAAAAATTGAAGATATTATTGACTATGCAGAAAATTCTAAAATAAATTATGCAAAAAGTTCAAATATTTGTGTAGCTAAATGTTATCTTGAAAAAAGAATTAAGCAAGTAGATGTTGGTATTTCTCATGCATGTAATATGCATTGTATGAATTGTTTCTTCAAAGAGCATAAAGATACTCCTGAAATGAAGAAAGCTTATTTTGATACCCTTTATAAAATTAAGGGCCATCAGCTAGACACTATTATGATGAATAATGGTGGAGAAGTTTTTGTTTATTATGACGAAATAATTGAATATCTTAAATCTCTTACTCCAAATGATACTCGTCAAGTAACATTTGTAACAAATTTAGTTTTGTTAAATGAGGAAAGATTTAAGGAATTAAAACAAATCAGTGAAGACACAGGAGTTACTTATTTCTTTTTACCTTCTGTAGATGGTATTAAAAAAGAATCATATGAAGCAATTCGTTTAGGTGGTAAGTTTGAAAAGATCACAGAAAATCTCCATTTATTAGCAGACGTTTTTGGTCCTCAGCAGGCAGTAATTCTTTATACTATTAAAAAGCCAAACATTGACGAGACTAAGAATGTCGAAAAATATTTTATGAACACTTTTGGAATTAGATGTTCTATATCATTTGATGTCTATGATAAAGAGTGTGAAGAAAAATATAATTCTATTTTCAGAAAAAACTATTCAGATGAAGAGAAAGAAGTTTCTTCTTCTAAAGAAGAAAAATTTAAATTTATAGAATCTGAAAAAGCTGTTGTGCATCCTCTCTCTATTATTTTAAATAAAAATCCTAAAGAGCAGGATGTCAAGAAATTTGCAAATACTCATTTTAATATTTATATTTTAACTAAGAGATGTCCAAAATGGATTAAAAAATATATGAATGTTTTTTTTATAAAGACACCTAAAAAACAGGTTTACTTTAATATGAATCTTAAAATTTTTACGCCATATATTTTAATGGTTGATGATTTATCAAAATTAAATATAGAGTGCCCATCAATTCTTGAATATTTTTTATTAAAAACAAATTGTGACCTTATAAAGCTTAATAATGTTATTAAACAAGATAAGTCATTTATTACAAAAAGTGGTTCATTTTTTAGTTATAATCTAATTATTAAAACAGACTTTTTTAGAAAAAATTTCTATAATCTTAATTTAAGAAAAAGTTTAATAAAAAACTTTAAGAATAAGGATAAAATAGAAGTGGAAATTCCAGAAAAAGTTGCTTTTTTGTCTGATAAAAAATTATATAAGGAATTTTACTAATGGAATTTTGTTCGCAGCTAGATAGGTCTATGCTAGAACTTTCAGTTTTTTCAAAAGGAAGCGTTTCATTTTCTAGATGTTCTTACTTGAAAAGTTTAGCATACCTAAAATATGATGAAGTTAAAAATATTGACATTTTTAATTATGATTACATTGATAATGCTTGTAAAAAGAGTTCTACATTATGCTCTGTAAAATGTAATCAACTTTCTAATAAATTTGAAAATATTAAAATTGGCATTTCAAGAGCTTGTAATTTTAACTGTTATCATTGTTTTAATAAAGAACATAAAGACAATTCTCAAGATAAGGAAATCTATTTTTATCTTTTGCATGAGGTAAAAGGTCATCATTTAAATGCCTTAATTTTAGGTCATCAAGGAGAAGTTTTTGTTTATTATGATGAAATATTAAATTATTTAAAAACTTTAACAGTAGCTGATTTTAAACAAATCATTTTTCAAACAAACTTAAGTTTATTAAGTGAGTCTCGCATAAAAGAATTAAAAGATGTTTCAGCATCAACAGGTATAGACTATGTATTTTTACCATCTATAAATGGTATTACTGAAAAAACTTTTAAGGCTGTTACAAACAGTAATAATTTTAATTTTGTAATAGATAATTTAAAATTATTATTAACTTATTTTGGACAAAAAAATACAAAAGTTACTTTCACTATAAAAGAACCAAATATAGATGATTTGCCTAATGTAAATACATTTTTTAAGAACTTAGGAATAGTTTTTTTAAATATAAATTATGATATGTATGATACTCGTTGTAAAGATCTTTATTTAGCATTTTTAAATAATGGTCAGTTTAAATGTATTTATGATACTTCATGTTTGGAAAACACTATTAAAAGTCCTTATTTACTTAAATATAAGAAAAAGTCTGAAACAGACGATGGTGAAAAATTTCTTCTCTTAAAGGAATATAAAAAATCACATCAAAACTCATCAATAAATGAAATTGTTACTACACCTAAAGAACAGCCAGTCGAAAAAGTTTTGATTGACCCAAACTATGAAGGCCTTTTCACTATAGGTATTACTTGCCATAAAGAGCAAACACTTTCTCCAAGTTTGATTAATCTTATTACATCTAGTAATAATATAAAATTTCTCATATCAAATGATGCCGGAAAAAATTATAACAAAGGTTTGAAGACTTTACTAAAAGATAATCCTAATGTTCAATTTATTTATGCTCAACCTGGTATAGAGAATAATAGACAAAACATTTTATCCCATACTTTTAGTAAGTATTTATACATTGTAGATTATGATGATGAAATAAAAATTGATGAGTCTAAGTTGCTTACATTCTTAGAAAAATGTAATGACGAAGTTATTATGGTAAATCCTTATGAGGATGGGTCACAACCAGATTATATTTATCATAGTGATACTCAATTCTTTGTTGTTACTTGGGCTCAAATTTTTAGTACAAACTTTATAAGACAGGTTGGTGGATATATTCAAACTTGGAACTTTTATCATGAAGAATTTGGTACTAACGCTAATATTTTGGCAAATATTTATTCTAGAAATATTGAATATCATGTGAGTCATATAAATGATAAAAATATTATTTATTACAATCATTTACTCTCTAATAATGTAAATCATAATAGCACCTTACAAAGAAGATTTAAAGATATTTATAATTTCATAAAAGGTATTCCAAAAAATGATAATATCATTTATAAAAAATTATTCTTAGAAGTATTTAAAGAGCGTCTTTCTTTGATGGGTTTATCAGAAAAAGATTATGATAAATTGAATACTCTTATTTTACAACTTATAAGGAAATATTAAAGAATGAAGTTTAATGTTGTAATTCCAAAACACGCTTTTGAAAGTGTAAAAAAAGAATTTCCTCATGATAATATTATTATTTTCGATGAAAATATTCTTAAAGAATATATACAAGATACTGTCGACTTTGTATTTGATGAAGAAAAACTCAGGCTATTTAAGTTTATTTTAATTAAAAAATATAAAGACTTAATTTTTATCGACTATCCAAATATTATGATTAAATCTGGATTAAGAAAAGAAATTGTTCAATTAAGAAAAACTAAAGATCAATTCTTTTATTTTAATAAAAATTTAGACATTTTTTATTCTAAGTCTTGTCTTAGTGAGATTGATGACATTCTTTATAAAGTTGAGAACATTAAAGATATTTCTTATATTAAAAACTTTTCATTATTTATGGTGCCTTATTCTAGAGAATATTCATTTGAAAATATTCTTTTTTATGGCGGCCTTAAATATTATATTGAGTTTTTTTTAAGATCAGAAAAAATTCTTCTTTTAAATTTAAATAAAACGCCTTTTGATTATAAAAAATATAGAAAACTGATTGAAGATGGAGTCTTTTTGTTAGGTTATAATGCTCTTCAATTTGAGACTGGAACTCCATATAATTCTAATAATTTATTACTTATTGATTTTGATGTTGATAAGTTACCTATAAGATATGACCTTATAAAGACATATAAAAATATTGAAACTGAAAAAATGTATGTTGGGTATTTTTCAGAAATAACTTGTAAAGGAGTTTTATGAAAAAAATAATTGAGAAAGAGGAATTTTCTAAAAAACTGTCAAAATATCCTGATGAAATTATAAAATTATTTTCTCATTTAATGAATGCTAATATTTATTTTTTTATAAATAAAGATAAGCTTGTTGTATTTAATGCTTATGGCACTCCTTCAAAACTTTATTCCGCCAAAAGTAAGGTATTTACAAAAATAATAAAAAATAAAAGGCTAATATTTAATGATTTCAAAGAATTAAAATCTAAATTAGAAGAATTTGAAGTTAACTCATTTACTTTTCTTAGTAGAAAAGACTTTATTCAGAAACTAGAACCTAAAAATAAAATTACTGAGCTAAAAATTAATATAAGCAATTATTGTACGTTAAATTGTGATTATTGCTTTCAAAAAGAAAAAAATACTAAGAGACTTACTTTTGAACAATGTAAAGAACATATTGACTCTTTTATGGAAACTTACAGATGTCAAAGTTTTTTATTGACCTTAGCCATGACCTCAGAACCATTTCTAGATTTTGAGTTGATAAAACAGATATATAAGTATGTTCAAGAAAAGTGTCTTGATAAATTAAAGGCTTCCACAACTAAACAAGATATTTATTCTTTTTTAGGAATATCTTCAGATGAAGAATACTTAAAAATATTAAATCAACGAGATTATTATAAATCTAGTTTTAAAAACATGGATAAAAGATTTATAAGCGATTCTTTAGAAAAAGATTTAATAAATATTGATTTTATATTAGATGAAAATGAAATACAGAGAATAAATAAAGAAGTTATTTATACATCATTATCAGCTTCTAAAGATTTATATTATTTATGTTTGTGTACAAATGGAACAATTCGACCTTCTAAAGAAGACTTAGCATTTATTAAAAAGCTTTATTCATATGGACCTTTAAACTTAAGTTTTGATGGTGATTTTAAAGGAAATTCTCATAGAAAATATCCAAATGGAAAGCCATCCTATAATGATGTTTTAGAGAATATTCATTTTTTCCAAAAAAATGGCATAAAGTTAAAAATAAATTGTACTATTACTGAGGATAATAATGATTTTTTAAAATTAATAAAGTTTTTTCATAAAAATAATATTACTGATTTTAAGTTTAATCTTAAAAAAGGAGTATATTCAAAAAGTCTTCTTAAAAATATAAGGAAATTTTATAAAGCTTATTATACTCATAAGATTGATTCTCTTTATGGTTTTGAAAAATTTGGAAGTAATATTCATAAAGATTTTATTTATCTTATAAACTGTGAAGATTGTAATAGAAAATGTATTGGTTTTGATAATAAAGAATATTATTGTGATTATTTCATTGGTAATAACTTAAATCTTCCTAAATCTGGAGTAAATGTTTTACGAAGAAATAAATGTACAAATTGTCCTTTTGCTTTAATCTGTGGTGGAACTTGTCAAGCGATTACAAGGTCAACAAATATTGATGAGAAATCATGTGAAGTAAGAAAAGAAATATTTAAACAGATTATTTATTTCACAAGTTAATATTAAACTAAATAATTTATCTATGGAGAAAATTACATGAAACTTATTTTAGGAACAGTTGGTTCGCCTAATACAAAGTATGAAGATTTAGAAAAAATTTTCGATACAGTGTATGACCATTATGGAAAAGAAACTATTATTGATACTGGCCATGGCTATATGAAAAAAGATGATGAAAATAATGCTGAAACATATATTGGCCGTTGGATTAAGGAAAGAGGTCTTACTCCAGAAAAAGATATTAAAGTTATCGATAAAGTAGGTCTTTGGTATGATGAAAATAAAGATGGAGAAAGAAAGATTCAGGATCCATCAGAAATTTTAGATGAAATTTATCAGCGTCTTGGATTTATGCCCGAAACTATTTTAATTCATGCTTTAAAAGATTCACGGTCAATTTCAGATGAACGCTATTTGGAATTAGTGCAGCTTATTGAAGATACAGCCGATATTAAAGAATCTGGTTTTAGCGCTCACATGGAATTTGAGCCTCTTATTATGTGGCTCCAGAAACTTAAAGAATTTTCAAAACAGAAATATGCTATGCTTCCTTATTCAGTATTAAGTGATATTCCTAATATTTGGCATGATGAACAAGGAAAACATTTTAGCCAGAATAAGAATATTTATGGTGTAGATGTTTGGCCAAATTGTACAAAAGAAGGTTTTAAGGTTGCCAAAGATTTAGGCTATGATACAATTATTATGATGCCTCGCGAACAAGGAAAGATTACACAAATCAGCTATGCTCCTCTTTGGCAGAATTGGTGTTTTAGATATGCTTGTATGAATGAGTATGCTGATTATATTGCGGAGTCATCTTTGAATCCAGCACATATTAAAGAAGATATTGCGATTGCTGAAGGTGAATGGTATCACCCAACAAATCGTGAAGGATTAAGAGATAAAATTATTGCTGAGTCAGAAGAGCTCGGAAATTGGTAAGGAGAATATAGAATGGCAGAAATTAGTATTATAGCATATGGTGATGGTGTTTGTTTAAATGACCATGATAGAAATCCTTACGGAAATGAAAAATATGGTCTTTGTGCTTATTGTTCAGGCTCTAATAACTGGAATAAATCAAATGCAGTTGCCTCTCAGATTAAAGAATGGGCTGATTGGGATAAATTAGAAAAAGCTCTTGAGACAAATCCGATTGTATTAGATTGTATTAAAACAAATAAAATGATTACTTGGAATCTTTGGGGTGCAAACCCAGATACTCCTATTCCAATTGCCGAAGGATTAGATAGTCCTCTTGAAAGATCACAAGCAATTATCGATTTTTGTGAAGAGTTTTCTAAAAAACATAATATTATACATCAATATTTTGTATCAACAAATGGATTTTGGCTTAACGATAAGAGAGTTCAAGAATTTTATACAAAAAATCCTAAAATGCATCTTCAACTCTCTCATGATGGATTGGGAAACTATGTAAGACAAGGTAAATTTGATCCTTTATATGATAAAGAAATTGGTCCTATTTTGGCAGATTTTGCTAGAAAAGGAATTTTTGATTTAGTAAATATTACAATGACTCGTCAAAACAATTCATTATTGGCTAATATTGCATTTATTAATAAATGGCGCGCTGATAATGGACTTATGAATCTTGAGCATTTTAATGTTAAGACAAATCATATTAATGATAGTCCATATTGTGACCATTGGAACTTTAAAGGTAAATCATTAAATACTTACATTAATGAACTTGAACACTTATTTATTATGACAAAATATGGAAATATTTCTTCAAATCTATATTGGAAACCATATACTGATTATTTTATGAATCAACTTATTAGATGGGAACCTTATCGAGGAGATAATGGATGTGGTATGTATTCTATCTTTAAAAATGGCCAGGACCCAAATGACCCTATTAAGCATGGAACTCAGAACTATAATTGGTCTATTAATACTTTAGGAGAATATGTTGTTTGCCAATTAATTGATAAACCAGAAGATGTCCCAAATCCACATTTAACTCGTCCAGAAATGTGCGAAAAATGTGAATATGGCTGGATGAATGAATGCCATCCTTGTCCAGATAATGTTAATAATCCAGATTGTCAATATAAAAGAGAATATGCAAGATTGATGCTTCGTATGAAACTTATGAATGACATTATTCAAGTAGGTGGTCAGCATCAATGTAATTGCTCAAATAAATAATACTAATTAAATTATGGAAATGCATAAATCATCTTTTGAGATTCCCTCAGAAGAATATAACAAACAAATATCTAATGCCAATATTTCTTTAAGGGTTAATGCTGGCTATTTACCTATAGCAGAAGCCCTTAAAAGTTTTATTGACTATGATAAAGTTGCAATTATTACTCGTCATAGTATTCGAGGTGAAGATTATTCTGCTTCAGGGCCATTAACTGATTTGGGAAAAACGGTGGCAGAAAATATTGGTAAACACTTAAAGGCTGAATTCGGCGAAAAGTCTATTGCATTATATTCAACTGATACTGTAAGAACTAGAGATACAGCATCTCTTATAAATAAAGGTTGGAACAATGTTGAGACTTCCGAGATTGATACCTCAAAAGATATTATTAATGGAGGTTATTTTGGGGTTTCTGGCACGTGGCCAGAGATTACTGAAAGTGTGCAAACACCAGAGTTTAAGGATAAAGTTGAAACATGGAAATCTAATTTTATAAGTGAAATGCCTGATGGCTTATCATGGTGGGTTAGTCACGACTCGTTATTAGTTCCACTTGTTTATAATCTTGGTAATTTTAATCCAGAAAAATATAAACAATTATTTGGATTGAGTCAATTACCTTGGGTATCTCCACTAACAGGTATTATTATTGCTATAAAAAATGATGATATTCAAATAGAGGTTATTACTTGCCTCAAAGATGGTTTTATTAGTAGTGATGATTATGAACATGACTATTCTAACGAGCTTAAAGAAGCACAGCTATCAGGTGACTTAGTTGCTACAACATTTACTCACCCAAGAGTAAATGATTCATATACATTAAAACCTGATTTATCTTATATTTTTGATCATAATTCTATTCCTACAAGTAATCCATTATACTGTCAAGACAATGTCTATGAAGGATGTGGTCAATGCGTAGCTTGTCAAAATTGTGATGCTGGTTGTCAAACTGATTGTCAACAATGCGATGGATGTAATGCTTGTCAAACATGCTTCTCATGTCAAGCAAAATGTCAAAATGGTGAATATAGTTGGACTTTATATAAAGAAAAAATTACAGAGTGCTCAAGCTGTGTAGAATGTAATACTTGCGTAGGTGGTTATAAAAAATCATATGTTACCGCTTGTAATCCTTGTAATTCATGCTATGGCCAACAACAAGTTAAAACTTGGTCTGAATGTTCAGGTTGTCAATGGGGATGCACTTCTTGCACTTCTTGTAATGGTTGTAATGACAACAGTGTTGCGGCTTGTGTACCATTCTTTTATAATGCAGGTATTCCTATTATATGTAGTCCTTGTGTTTCATGCCATGCCTCTTGTACCTCTTGTAATAGCTGTAATGGATGTAATTCTTGTGATGGTTGCTATAACTCAGCAACAACTAGCTGTTCATATTATCATTCCAGTATATGCAGTGGATGTACATCTAGCTGTCATGGTTG
>AUXO016464541.1_pt1 | contig 18314 bp, 22 predicted proteins | sample 768731 | NCBI WGS metagenome assembly AUXO01 (sample SAMN02715735, study PRJNA202380) | gut metagenome | biome: sheep rumen | host: Ovis aries | place: New Zealand: Palmerston North
TTCATAGGCATGAAAGATTGCATAGACTGAGCAGGAATACGAGCAGCAACAATATTTAAAGATTTAATAAAAGAAGCATAGAGTTCATTATTAATTTTAGAAACTAATGAATTTAAATATTCGTTATTTTCTATAGTACCTCCCATATCTTCATTTGCTTGCATTATAGCTGAATTTACAGAAGGACTATATCTTTCTTCATCATCAATAATATCTTGCTTCTAGTGATTTAAATACTTTAAGAACTGTTTACAATTTTTATTGTTACTTCTTCTTAATATATCGTATATTTTCTAGAACCCAACAGCATCATTAGTATCTTTAAATCTATTTGAAATTTTAGGACAATTATAACTTAATGCGTCTAAATAATGATTGAAATTATCTGTTACAATTACTTCAACAGATTTTCCATTATCTAAATGATATTCCCAGATTTCGTCCTAAGGAATAATATTTTCTGGTTTGTCTAAAGTTTGTTGTGTAACAGATAATGGATATATTGGTTTATTATCATTTCCAATTCTATAAACCTTATGATCTTTAGGATTAGAATATGTTTTTATAGATTTTTTAGTTAATTTAGGATTATTAAGTGGTAAATGGCCTCTACTTACTAAATAAATATGTTTTCCATTAATCTTTTTTAATTCTAAATCGTAAAAATCATTATGTCTGTCTGGTATTAAAGATAAGAAATTTTTTCTAATTTTCCCATAAAAAAAGTCTGGATTTCTTTTTATCTAATCCACGCTATCATATGTGTCTAAACCAAATTGAGTTGCAAAAATTTTAGGCATTACAACCTCATACGGTTGAGTTTCAATAGAATTAGGAGAAATAGTTATAATTTCATTATCAATAGTAACAGTTTTTCCAGAATTATTTTGAGTTGAAAGAGCTTCAATTTCAAGTTGTACTCTTCTAATAAGATTTTTAATTGTTATAGGATTCTATTCATCTTTTGATTTAGCTCTTTCTTCAAAAAGTTCTCTAACACTATCTAAATCATATAATTGATAATGTTTAGTTACAAGATTTCCTGCAGAGTCTGTATATGTTCCTATAAATCTTACATTGTAAGAAGCTAATTCTCTACCTAATGGTTTATTAGTATCTTTATTGTAAATAGCTTCAACAATAGATTCTATTTCTTCAGTATTTTCTTTTATAGCATAATACTTATTAGGAGTATTTATACATTCATATCTATGTGTTCCGTCCTTATAAGTAATTAAGTAATATCTTCCTAAATCTATTTTAGATAAATTCCCTATTAAGTTAATTTTATCATATTCTTCTTCTTGTCTGTCTAAAATTTCGGATTCACTTTTATAAGATTCTAATTTCCTATCTCCATATAACTACATTATACCATATGAAGGACATAATACAGATAAGATTCCAGGCATTTTAGTTTTGATAGATGATTTAGTAAGAGTTACATTAATAGTAGATATAAGTTTCTTAAATACAGAAGAATCACTATAAGGTATAATTCCTTTAACATCAGCAAATTTAATTTCTTTTCCTTCTCTTGCTTTTAAAATAAGTTTTTCAGCAATAATAGAAAGCATATCAGAACTATCATTTTTTTGATGTACTAAAGCATCAACAATAGTATCCGTAATTACTTTTTGAAATTTATCAGCATTATTTTCTGGATCTTGAAAGAACTCTTGAAATCCTGATAAATAATCCTTTACTCCAAATTCTGCTAAATTTCTTAAAGCATTATACATATCTGTAGCTTGCTCTTGAGAATAGCCTCTTGCAGCACAAGAAGAAATAACCTGAGTCATCATAGAAAGTTCGTCTCCATCAGCATGATGTTCTTTATCCAACTGAATTCCAGCTTGATTCATATGAATTTTCATAAAATTCAAACTAGGACCTTCTATAGCTCCCGTTTCTTCATTAAAGATATGACGTTTACCATACCAATCTGTTTTATTGATATTTCCAGCACCTTGTTTTACAGCACCTGCTGTAGCAAGATAATGAATGTCACTATGTTTTAAAGGTTGATATACATCATCTTGAGTTTCTACATTAGCATTTTCTACTATTCCTACAAAATTCATAGCATGAACTACATTAGTAATAGAAGCTTCAGAAGTAGTTAAAATATTATCCCCTTCTTTTAATTCTAAAGAATTATATCCACCAAATGCTTGCCATAAATCGTAATTAGAACGAATAGTTTTTATAACAGCTTTTGTTTCTTCAATAGCTACTCCTGACTCATCTACTTCTGTTTCATAGAATTTATAAGTATTAGATACTTCTACAGGAGTATCTCCATTTAATATGATAGGAATTTTTTCTATGTTATCAATACGGAAATATTTAAGTTGTTTAATTTTCTTTCCATTAACCTCTACTTCTACTTCTTTAGCGTAATAAGTATTGGAATCTTTATCCCCTTTATTGATATAATCGATTTTTCTACCTAAATAATCCTTTGTAATATCAGCTTCATATGGATTTCCTTCCCTATCTCTCCAAATTCTCTTCGTCATATTCCACATCATATCTCTATAACAAGGAGAGTTTTTCATAAGATCATTAGTTAATCCAAATCCAGCACATTTAATAATACCACCTGTTCCTGTTCTTTCATTATAGAAATGAACAAATTGTTTCTTATTAATACCTGCCTTAGCTCCACAAAGTGAATTATTTTCAAGATATACAATAAATGGGTTTACAAAAATAGCACCGTCATGTGGTTTTACTTTTTTATCTTCGGTTCCAGTTACATTAAATAGAACATCTTTAATATCATCAATAATAGCTAAATTATAATCAGAAGGAATTCCATTTAACATATTTTTTTGGAAAGCGTGCATAGCAGCAGTAAAAGATACATTACGTTTATTAGAAGCATTGTAACGAGAAGCTTCATCAACTAATAAATCTGCTCCTGGCTATGCTTTAGAAGGATGTGCAAAATGAGCACCAACTGTAGATGCTCTCCATTCAGAACCAAACATATAATTAATAGTGTTATAGGCTACTAAAGCTGGATTTAGCTCAAATGTAACTGAACCATTTTCAACTACTTGTTGAAGTAAATCTGCATAGCCATCAACAGTAGTACTCTCATTTCCAAATAATTTTTGTAAATCTAAGAGTCTAGTAATGTTATATACTTTTTCATTAACAGTTACTTTACCCAAAACAAGTCTATCAGTCTTTGCATCTAGCCAAGAGGAATCTGGATTTCCAGTTTTTAAAGTATCTCTTAAAAATCTTACTTCTTCTGTATCATTATCCTTTTTAGTATTTGGAACAATTATTTCAAAATTATCCTTAATTAAATTCTTTAATACTGAAATTTCTTGTCCTAAGAAGAATTGTGCAGTAGCTTCTCTGCTAGAAAATCTTTCTAGTAATCCTTTAAAAGTATTATTAACTTTAATTATTTTGGGTTTAGTATTTTTATCTTGATCATAATGAACCTAGTCTATGAGAACAATTGGATCATTAGGATTCTAAGCGTTCCATTCAGAAATTTTTTCTGTTAAGAAGTCTATAGTATTAACTCCATTCTATTGACAATAAGTATTAATAGCTGTGAAGTTACCATAACTAATAGTAGTTTCTCCAAGAATTTCTTTAATAGAAGGAATTTCACTAACTTTTCTCCAAGTTTCATTAATATTTTGCTCGGATTTAGTGTAATATTCAAGTAATTCGGCTCTACAAATATTTTTTAAATTATTAATTCCTTCTTTATCAAAAGTTTTAACTGTTTTTACATATTTCTTTCCGTTTTTTCCGGTTTCGTTATATTGAGTAGTTTTCAATATAAGGTCTAAGAAAGATGCATCTTCATTTGGACCAATGTTTTTACTTAAATCAAGTAATAATCTTCCTATAGTTCCTTTGTCGGAGTTAACTGATGGAATAATAGAAATAGTTCCGTTACCTATAGGAGAACCATTTTGAGGAGCTATTAAACCAGCTATAAAATCATATAAGAATCCTGCTTGTTCCATTTCTTGAGGATTCATTTCAGTATGAGCCTTTGAAGTACTCATAAAAGCGTCTTTAAACTCTTTGCTAGTAACAACATCTTTTAATACTCCATTTAAAAGACTAAAATCTCTAGAAGCAGAATTTTCCTATTTATTTTGAATTTCCCATTGCTCTAAGAAAGAACCTAAAAGTCTACTTAAAGTACTTGAGGAAACAGCATTTCCGTTTCCGTCTTTAATCTATGAAGATGTTAATAACCCTTCTACTAATGCTTTAGCCTGTGCTAACTAAATCATTGTTCCAGAATCTTTAGATGTAATTAATTTAATTTCATTTAAAGTTCTATCAAATTTAGGAGCATATTCTCCATATATTTTTTCTAATTTAGTTCTGGTTTGAGAAGGAGTTAATCCTTTAACAAGTTCATTAGAAACATATTGATTCAACATTACATGAGAAGCTAAAGTCATTAAATCTTTAGATATTTCTCCATATTGAACATTTCCTTCCTTTATATAATATGCTGCAAAAGCATTAAAATATTTTTCATCATTATCAAAATTCTAATGTAAAACATTTTCTAAGAATGGTCTTAAAGCATCAAATTGAGTTTCTCCTGAAAATGTAACTTCTACATTATCTACATAAAATTTAACTTCTCCAGTTACTTTTGATAAAATAGATAAAGCATGAGACTCTCCTTCATATTGGAAATTAGGAACAGTAAATTTAATACCGTTAATTAATTCTATTTTACTTTTTATAGAATCCCAACTAATAGCTGAGTTACTTAAAGGTATCATTTCGTCTTTATCAGAAGGATAAAATTCATATTTATATCCACCATCTTTATCTGTAACAACTCTAAGATTTCCAACACGATTTTTATAAGTAAACTCTGATATATTAAAAACTTGTCCTCTATAATCTTCTGTAATCTCTTTTCCAGACATAGAAGGTTTATAATCAGGAGTTATTTGATATTGGTCTTTTAAGAAATTATAATTTAATAATCTAGAACTATTCATAACAGTAATATTATCTGCAATTTTACGTTCTACATTATTAATACTTTGATCATACATATTTCTCACATAGATAGTTCCAGTATTATCTCTAAAATACTGCAAATATCTTGAACTAAATATAGAGTCTACTGTTTGAGTTACATATCCAAAATAGTTTGTTGCATATAATCCATCTCTTTTATTAATAGAGAACAAACTATTTTCAGCAGCTAAATTATTTATTCCATCGCTATATCCAAACATTCCTACATTTAAAGAATGTATAAGATTTCTATCAATTTCTAAAAAATAATTTTCTTTTGGGAATACTTCTTCTTGAAGTACTTTAAATACTTCTTGATTATCTAACAATTCAAAGATTGCTGGAAGAGTTTTTTGAGGATCTTCTCTTATATTATTAATAAGTTCAATAAATGAAGATTGATTTAATCCTCTTAAAATTTCTATTGTCCTATCTGTAATTCCATTATCTTCTAAGAAATTATAATCAAATACATAATTTGAATTATGTGGATTATAAGCAAGGTCTTTTATTTTACATATTGTATAACAAAATTCATTAAATTTTAAATAATTTTCTCCATTACTTGTAGTAGTTCCTACAGGTAAATAAGGAATACTATTTATAAGCAACTAAACTACATTGTTTACTTCTTTGTCTAACCATATTTCATCAGAGGTTCTCCAAGTAGTATTCATATTAGATGCTTTTGCATCCATTGAGTATTTATTTTGAGCAGTAAATTTACTATATTCTTCTTTTATAGCCATAGATTTACCAAAAGTTCCTCTGAAAATATCTTCAAAGTTATTTAATAATACCCAATTGTGATAGCCTTCAAGATATGTTTTATTAAGTAATCTTAAATCTCTTGAAGAATATATTTTTCGTAATTCAGCTTCATTAAACTTTAATTTTCCTCCAAAAATTCTTTGAATTTCTTCTACTATTCCAGTATATTCGCCGTCTTTATACATCACAGGATAAGCCTCAGGACCTAAAATCTCTGGATATCTTTCCAATAAAATAGGCTCTGCTTCTGCTCTTTCCTTTAAATAAGCTATTACTTTATCTAAAGCTTTCTGTTGCTGAATTCTGATTTCTCTATTTAATTGCACATCATCTTGGACAATATGCCCGTCATCTGTTTTAATACAAGAGGCTATAATAACTTTTCTAGCTAAACTTTTAGCTTCTAATTTAGCAGCACTTACTTTTCCATAATTTGTAGCTAAATAATCATCATTAAAACGTTCTTTTATTTCCTCTTCATCATTAAAATCAGCATTTCCTAAATTATCTGAATTTGCATCAGTATTATTAGGTAGACTTTCTGTTTTCCTTCTATATGCAGTTAGATATAGACGAATGTCATTGTCAGAAGGCTTAAGATTTGGACTATATATCCAAGCATCTAATTCTTGTTTAACTAGGTTTAAAGCAGTATCCTAGTCAGAATCTTGTAATTGTACATTTTCTCCCGCAAGTTCTATTTGTTCTTTTAAATAGTCTCTTATTTGATCGTCATCAAAGGGAGTTCCATCCTAATTTACTAACTCACCCATTGCAACAGCTTCAGCGGCAGAGCTGATAGTTGTTGCAAATGAGTTAGTATTAAAATTACATTTGTTTATCATTATTAGCAATTATTATTGAAATAAATCCATCTTTATTGGTTTTAGAGAGACTGAACAAGCTTTTACCTCTTCTCCCTAATTTCTTTCTGTATTTTCCTAAATAGATTCATAATTTTTTATCGAATCAAATATCTAACTTTCTCCTAAATCATTTATTTCTAATTTAATTCCAGAAAAAACTTTTTTAAATCGCTCTGAATTTGCTTCCAAAACAGCATTAGCTTGTTCAATATCATCTACTTTTAAGAAATTATTAAATTTAGCTACAAATGGTATTCTACTTTGCTGTACTGGGATTTTTTTCATTAGATTTTTCCAAGTTTGTAAATTATCTGGAATAACTTTAATAATAGGTTGAGCTACAACCTTTAAAGGAGTTTCTGATACTTTTTCAGGAGGAGTTAAAACTAAATTAAAACTAGAGTCTAAAGAAGCTTCATATTCTATATCTCCGACTGTAATTTTAAAATTATAAGTTCCTGCTGTATCTTTATTTGTTAATATAACAGAATCTATTTTAACATTTTCTTCAAATGGTACTTTTCCTTTAAATATATAAGATTTTCCGGATTGCTGAACTACAAGACCTATATTTCCAGGAATCTAATTTAAAGCTTCTGCTATAGATTTCTTAATTTCAATACTATCATCTCTTTTAGATTTTGGAGGGAAATGCTTTTCTATTTCTTCTGTTATATCTGGATCTATATCAGCTAAAGCTTCTAATGCTTTATTGATAATAGCAGAATATGCCATTACAGGCTCTTTTACAGGTTCTTCTCCTTCTGATGTTGTAGATGCTTTAGATTGTTCTCCTTCAATAAACCAAGAATGTCCAGCTAAATAATCTTCATTATCCATTGATTTAGAGCCACCATTTGAATAGTATTGAAGTTTCTTAGTCTTAGGAACTCTCTTCTTTTTACCTTTAGCCTATTTACCATTAATAATTTCATCAATCCATTTATTAAAAGAATCTTTTCCTACATACATAGAAGAAGAAAGATTACCTCTAATCATAAAGTATTGATTCTTACAACGGCCATTATTATCAATTTTATATTTACCGTCTTGTCCTTTTTGAACTTTTACATAGGCAAATACTCCATTTTCAGTTTTTGGACCTAATCTAGCAGTTTCATAAAGTTTCTATCCAGAACGTTTAAATAATTCTTTTAAAAGTTCTTTATGTTCTGGACTTGGCTTTCCTAAAATATCAGTTTCTCCTGTTACTAAATCTATAGAAGAATTTTGTATTAATTGTTTTATTACATTTTGTAATTGAGAAGCAACACTTCTATTATTAAATCCCATCAAGCCTTTTGTTTTATTTTCTTTCAACATTTCGACTTGATTTGCATAATAACGAGGTTTTCCATCTTTATATAAAACATCAGTAATAAGTTCTTTTACTTCATTATAATATTTTTCTCCTAAAGGATTAGTGGTAGTATCCCAAATTTCTTTAAATAGTTGTAATAGCTCAGGATTTTCATTTCCATTAGCATCAAACATTAGAGCGTTTAATACTTCTAAAGGAGTTCTAATATTACCTAAAGTAGTAGGACTAACTTTTGTTACAAAATTAATTAAACTGTCGAGATATTCATCAAGTGTAAACTGTGGTCCAATTACATAAGCTAATTTAACTCTAGGTCTCCAGGGACCTTGTTTTGCCTTTTTAGCTTTTTGTTGTTCTACGAAAGCACTTATTAAATCCTTATCAGTTTTTAAAGTTGGATCATCAGAATATAATACAAATGGATGTCCAGGTTGTGATACAAATCCTTTGATTATAGTTCCATCTCCAAGCTCATATTGACCGCTTGTTGCAACCATTATTTTAGAAACTTTAAGAGTTGGATCTTCTGCAAATCTATCAAGATTAATCATACTCTAAGATTGTTCATAATCTGGATTTTCAGAAAATTCTCCTCTACTAATATTTAACTAAGGTCCATAACAAATTAAATCTTTAGCAATAGTCCAGTTTGGATCATCTTGATAGAAGATATTACGGTCGGTATTAAGATATAAGTCAATTAAATTACAAAGATTTTGAGCACCTACTTGTGGAGCATAAGTAGCATGACTCCAAGCTTCTCCATTGTCTCCTAATAATTGCTTTTTCCTATCTTTATATTCAGGAGTTCCTTCTTTCAAGCCTTCGTCATTAAGAACTTTAATTGCATATGCTACTGCCGAGTCTTTCATTAATTTTCTATCATTTGCAGCATGTCTGGCAGCTCTTAAAGCATTTGGTTGTAATTCTCTTCTAGCTTCTTCATAATTTGGATCTTTTTTAGAAATACCATTAGCAGCTAATTCTTTTTCTATATACTCAGAATATGCTTTATACATTCTTCCGTATACATTAGAATTATCTTTATTAGCTAATAGTACTGAAATAGGATTATTTAAAGCTAACAACGGAATTTCTAATACATCACCAATAACTTTACCTTTACCTATAGTTTGTTTACTACCTATGATTATTACTAATCTACGTTTTCCAGTTTCATCACCTCTTTTAGAACCACTTCTATTATGTAATAATTTTTCTTTTGTACTTCTATAGAATTTTAAATACCATTTATTTGTTTTTTCTAAAGGTCCTTTAGAAGTAGTGTCTTCGGTACTATAATTCTTTATTGCGAATCTACAATAAATATTTGATAATCCCAACTGTCTTTGGAAATATTCTTCTAATTTAGCTTTTTCTTCAGTATGTAAAGCCATTCCTCTAAATTCTCCTAATACTCTTTCCATATCAGAAAGACTCTTAATGTCATTTATAGGTTTTTGGTTTCCTTTTTTACCTTGTAAAGCAAATATTCCAGAAGGTGATTTTAATTTATCCTAAATCTTTTTTACTCTTATTAAACCACTAATACTATCAATTCTTCGTTTAGAATGTTTAGGTTCATCATAAGAATCTGATTTTGGATGAGTTTCAGCACCAAATTCGAAGGTAGCATTTGAATATAAAAGCTATTTTAAATGAGCATCACCTCCATGTTTAGTACCCATTTTATCATGAGCATTATCTACATCAGGTTCATCATCATTTCCATAATTAGTTCTTTTATTATTTTTAGATAAAAACTCTTCTTTCTATTCATCAGTCATAACCTCATTTCCAGAGATTAAAGGCTCGTCTTCTTCTGTTTCTATAACTGGGCCAACAGGTTTAGCAGGACTTACTTCCACAGGATGTTCCTCTTTAACAGGTTCTGTAATTAAACCGTTAAATATATCATAAGAAGAAATTTCTGTAAATTCACTCTATTTTCCATCAGAAAGTGTTATCCTAATTTTTTTAGTGTTATCTTTACTTATAATAATATTTTTAACACTAAAATCGTTGTTTATTGCTTCTAAAAATTCATCTAATTCTTCTTCAGTATATTCTTCAGAAAAATCTACATTTCCTCCTGCTAAATAACTCATAAAACATAAAGAAAAAGGAATATCAACAGCTTTTCCATCTTTTATAAAAGTAACTACTGTATTTCCTTTAGAATCTGTATCATATTTAACAGTAACTCCTTCTGGAAGTCTAAAGTTTTTAGTAGATTCATATATTTCTATTGCTTTTTGTCTTTTGACTTCTACATTTCCTTCAGTTGGATCTGGATCAGTTAAATCAACATTATTATTAAACATTTCTCCTATGAGAGTTTCTTTAGGAGAAGTTATTAAACCTAAACTTTGTTCTTCTACTCCATCATTTAAGACTTCGGTAGTAATAGAACCATCAGGATTAACTGAAGCTTGTTTTATATAATAAACTTCTTTATTTAATAGATTAGAATTAGTCTCAACTTTTCCAAAATATTTTTTAAACCATAAAATTGAAACTGGAATAGATTCAGAAAGTGTAATTTGATTACCTACTTTGGAGATTTTGACTCCTTCTGGTAATACAAATTCTTCAGTTTCTTTAGCTGCTATTTCTCTAGCTGTAATTTTTTCTGCTAGAGCTTTTTTTCTAGCTTCTTCCTCTTCTTCTCTTCTCTTACGCTCTTTTTCTTCTTCTTCCTTTTTTCTTTTTTCCTCTAAATCCTCTTTGTCTTCTTCAGCATTTTCCTCATCCTCTATTTCTTCATCAGACTTTGGATCATCTGCAACTACTATTGCAGAATCATCTTTAGTTCTTTCTTTAAATTCTGGATCAGTAGAACCTTCATCTACAGCAGCATCATATATTCTTTTTATTTTTTCACTATACTTAACTACTGCATCTTCTGGCAAAAATTCTGTCTAAGTATTAGGTTCAGCTTCTGAAGAGATTTCGATATTATCAGAAATTCCTTTTATACTTCTTGGAGCTACAATAATACTAGCTTCTTTAGCACGAGTAATACCTGTATATAAGTCTTGTAAATAAGGTTTAGTATCTTTTTTTGGATTTACTTCGATAATCCAATAATTACCTTCTTTACCTTGTGCAGCATTACCTTGATATTCTTCAATATGAGAAGCAATCTAAGAATCTCCCATTACTAACTTATATAAATCAGATTCTTTAGAAAAATAAATAAATCCAATTTTTTCTCCTTCTGCTAAATTAGGAATAATTCTATTCTTTATGTCTTCAATAATTTTCTTTTTAGCATTATCCGATAAAGATTGAGAATTTCTATCACTATAAGCATATGTTTTATCACCATAAAGATGTGTATCATCCTAATAATATTTGAAAGCAAGATTACCCATTAATGTAGAAACAACAGCCTACATTGTAGCCAAATTTTTAGTTTTTTGACTATTAGCTGTTCTTAAACTAGTACCTAATTTAGGTGCTCTTATTAACTAATTTCTTTCAATTTGTATTAAGAAGTAAAAATCTTTGAATTTAGTTTGTTCATTTCCTTTATCATCTTTAAAAGTAATTTTACTTTCTTTAAGTTCTTTATTAGCTTCCTTTATTGCTGCTTCAGGGAAAGCAAATTCTCCTTGAGCCTAACTTTGATCTAAGTCTCCAGTTGTTACAATAGAAATACCATATCGTTTAGCAAAATTATTTAAATGCATTAAATCAAATTTTGTAAACCTTGAAAGCTCATCAATAATGATAATAGAAGGAATATTTTTTGGTTCTTTTAATTTCCATACAGGAATTATTTCACCATCTTCTGTTAATTTATATTCAGATTCTTTAATAGTATAGTCTCCAGATTCATTTAATTCAAAATCTTTCCAATCTGAAGAAGTTTCTTTCATTAAAGAAGCTCTATCAAAAGATTGATAAGAACCTTCTGCTAATCCAATATTTTTTCCGTAATTTTCAGCAGCTTTTTCGTCTATATGAACTACCCAAGCATTAGAAAGTCTTTCGGGACTATATGCTTGTAGATATCTTATCATAAATCTATTGACAGCTTCACTCTTACCAGCACCAGGAATACCTTCAACAAAAGTTATATTAGAGAAAGATGGAACACAAGAAAGTAATCTTATATATTTACTTCCAGATTTAGTAGCTAAGAAAGTAGCAACAGCATCTGAGTTACCCATTTTAAGCATTAATTTTTTCTTTCCATCGAAATCTAATTTTCTATAATAATCCAACATAGATTTACGAGTAGCTTCTTGAAATCTTGTTATAACATCACCATTTACTACATTAGCTACATGTAAATAAGTTCCTATTTCCTAACTTGCAAAAGGTGCCCTATTACTACCTGTGAGAAGTTCTTTATAACCTCTATGATATACAGTAGAATTTATAGCTGCTTTAGAAGATAACCAGCCTATAAAGGCTATATCATCCATATCTTCAGAAGTTTCATTTAGTAAAGAAGAATGTTCTGTAAATAAGTTAAATTTATCAGCCTGTAATAGTTTAGCTAATTCGTCTACATTTTCAAATTTTTCTCTATTTTGTTCTGAATTAAAGAAATCATGAATGGCTGTTTCTAACATTATTCTTTCTTTTTCTACTTTAAAATGTAAATCAGAAGAAATTCCTAATGGCTTATCTTCTATTAAAGATTCTAAAGTAGTAGCATTAGCAATAGCTTCTTCTAATGCAGATTTATCCCAATCATTAGGAACTACATCAGTTACAAATTTCTTTAATTTAGAATAAAGAATATAGTTAATGTTAGTTGAAACTCTTGTCTATTTATTAATTTTTTGTCCGCTATTTATTCCAAATAATTCTTTATAAAATTCTAATTGTTTTTTAACAAGACTAATATCTTGTAATATCATATCGGCTAATTGTCCACTAATTATTGGAAGGTCTTCCCAATCGTCCATTTCTGGTTTCGGAGCTTTTCTGTGTACTTCATTTAAAGTTGCATTAATTCCCCAGAGATTAGTTCTATTACCTTTTCCTCCACTCATAGCATCTAAAGATGCACTAATTTGAGTATCAAAACGTAAACTATCATCTCTTGCTCCTTCTACTACAGCTTCTAATAAACCTATAGCTTGAATAGCTTCTTTTAAAGAAATTAAGGCATCTTTATTATCAATACTAAATTGAGATATATCTTCTCTAGATTGTTGATATAAAGATGCTAGATAATTTATCAAATCAGATATTTTAAACTATCCTCCTGTTTGAGAGGTTGCATTAAGTGTAAAACTATCAAGTATATCCATTATAGGAGTATAACTCAAATTCTTAAGTTGAGAATATAAACCTAAATTAGATCCATCATCAGAGTCTTCAGTAATTCCTAAAGAAAGTTTGTATAATTCAAGGTCTTCTAACGAATGATTATCTAAATATGGATCTAGTCCAGTTATTGCATCTGGCTCTCCATATTCTTCGGATAAAATTTCGATTTGAGAATTTACTTCTGTAGCTATTTTAGACATTACATCTGCAACTTCTTTTAAACTTGCTAATACTTGATCTTTAACAGCACCATTTATACTTTTACTTTTTAAAAAATCTTTAGCAATACTTTCTGCAGGATTATAAATAGTTCTTTTAATATATTCTGTTACAGTATTAACATAATCTTCAGTAATAACACCAAAATTAAGTTTATTTTTCAATGCTTCATATTCAGAATCTTCAAGTCTTCCTGAATCATGTAATTCTTCTGCATCTTGAAGCTCTTTTTGCATTTGCTATAGATTTTCTTTATATGCATTAGTAAGTAAAGTAATTTGTGCTTTAAACTATTCAGGAGTAACTGCCTTAGAATTTATTTCATTTTGTAATGTTTCTGTCCAACTATCAGTAGATAAAGATTCTGGAGTAATTCCCTATGCCAATAATACCTATTGTATTTCTGGATCAGATAAATCTATATTTAACATACTAGCTCCTTGAAGCATAGTATTTAAAAAAGTACTTTGTTGATTTAAAAATTCTTGTAATGATTCATTATCAATAACAGCTTGTGCAGCAGCTTGAATTTCTGCAAGTTTACCACTAAACATTCTAGTAGTAGAAAGATAACCATGAGTAGCTAAACTTACATCATCTTTCATATCAGTCTTTTGATAATTATTCCAATCATCTACATATTTATTTTGTGTTTCAGGACTTAAATTTTCCCATTTTTTTCCTTCTTTAGCTTCAACAAAATATTTATAGATAGAAGGCATAAGAGCTCTAGATATAAAAGGAGTAGATTCTATCAAGGCATTTGCCATAAATAAAGGAGCTTTCTTTCCAGAACGCATTTCCTCTATTTGAACCTTTAAATCTTCCATTTCTTTCTACAATTCTGATCTTCTTTGCTCTAAATCAGGATTCTCTTCGCCTTTTTGATCTCCTTCTCCTACTTCTGCCTTAGTATCAGCTGAATTAAGATTTTTAAGTTCTAATGCTTTTTCTACATATAAACCTCCTAACCTATTAAATTCTTGTAAAAATTTTCCAGCAGAAGTAGTATTTTTTAAAGCACTATATCTTAAATCTTTTAATAAATCAAGATTATTAGATAATAATTCATCATCAGAAGCATACGCTCCAGAAGAATTAAGAGTATCATGAATTAAACGTAATTGCGTTCTTACTCTATTTTTAATATCTAAATCTTGATTATCATTTTTATCACCCTAATCCCAGCCAATAATGTTTCCATTATCATCTTTTACCATTTTAGTAGCAGAAAGATGTATATTACCAATTGTTTCTTTATCTAAAATCTTATATAAGTCTTTTAATTCATCATTTCTATCCATTTGAATTACTTCTTGAATAGCTTGATTATAAGACATATTTGCATAAGATTTAGCTTGTTTATAGTCTATAGTAGAAGCTGAAATACCTCCTCCTAAGAAACCTCCTAAGAAAGACATTGCGTATCTATCTTGCCAATTTTCCCAAGGTTTTAATCTTATATTAGTGCCTTTTGCCTCTTGAATAGCATTAAAAATACTTCTTTGGAAATCAGCGAGTAATTCTTCAGAAGTTTCTTCTGTTGCTTCACCTAGAGCTCCTGCAAAAACAGATTTCATTCCAGCTTTACTTATACCAAATCCTTTTCCAGCTGCTTCTGTAACTACTTCAGTTCCTTTAGTTCCTACAGCATAATCAGCATGTGCGATTTTTTTACCCCATTGAAGCATTCTTTTTAAATAATTACGTTTTGCCTCAGGAGTAGTTGCAGCAGCCTTCATCTTACTAAAATTTTCTAAGGAATCTTTAGTTAAAGCTTTAGCAACACCTCTAGCTCTCTATCTAGCAGCACGAAGTTCTGGTAAAATCCATTCTCCAAGACCTGTGCTTAATAAAGCATATTCAGCAGCAGCATATCCTGCTGTTAAAAGTGCTGCATCAGTATCAGAGGCTCCTGCTTCAAGTGCTTCTCCGTAAATATCATTTACAGTAAGCATGGTCATATAAGCTTTTGAAAGAACACCACCAACGTTGTAGTAATCTTTCATATAATTTTCTAATTGACTAGCGGCTCTCATAGAATTTACAGCTTCTTGTTTTTGAATAGCAGCAAGTAATTCTTCACCACCTTTATATTTAGACAAAGAAGCTTTTGTAGCAATGTTTAATTCTTTAAGATATTTAGCCTGTAATGCTTTTTGTCCTTCTTCTGAAATTCCAGATGTTCCTTTAACTACAGCAGGAAGATATTTAAACAACATTCGTTGTTGTCTTAATTGTCCTACTGTATCTCCTACCATTCCTAGTAAATTTTCAATAGACCATGTATGCTCTTTAGAATATTCAGAACGTGTGTTCATAAAATTAGTAGATTCAGAAAGTCCTTCTAAATAATTCATAGTAGGATTATCTGAGCCTAATGCTATCTTACCTAATGTGGCACCTAAACCTAAAGCTTGTTGTAGTACAGTAGCTCCTGTAACTACAGCACCTACACCTCCAGGAATAAACATAGCTCCAATTAGAGCAGCATTTTTAACAAAAGATCCAACAGGACTTTTATCGATACCATCACTGTCAAAAAAGTCAATAGCATTCATTGCCGACCCATCTGTAGTTAAGATGTCCGACATATGAAGAACTTGTTTACCATATGTATTTCTTCCGCCAGCAGTTTCATAATAATAAGTTCCATTTTCATTTAACTTATATTCTCCTGCCACGTGTTCTATTCTATTTTCGTCAAAACCTTTCTAACCCCTTTCTATTCCATTTATATCAACATCATTGTCATACTAAGCAAGGAATACAGTATCACCAAAGAGTCTTCCAAAAAAATCGTCATTTGGAGCAGGTAGCCATTTATCATTAGCTTTATCATGAACCAACTGTGTTTGAGCGATTTCTTCTCTAGATTTTTCTCTTGGACCATTTTCTCCTATTCTGATTAAACCTTTAGTTATTAAATCAGGATTAGAGACTTGTGTAACCTTAAATTCTGGATTCCAATTACGTTGTTCTACTGGTGCAAATATATTATATTTACTAAAAACTGGAGTAAAATCCTTATTTGGCTCAGTAGCTAAATAGTTATATGCTTGTTGAGCACCTAAGTAAGTTTGATGAAATTTAGCATTATCAAACTGTCCTGTAGGAGTCTAAAATAAGGGATTATTTTGAATAATTGGAGATGAAGCATAAGTGCTTTCACTTTCTAAAGATGTATTATCTGCATTTAAACCTACATTCTGGAAATCCGAGATAGAAAAACTCGGATTCTCCAGTATGTTTAACATTAAATCGTTTTGTTTTGATTCCATAACTATTACTAATTAGTCCACGATCCGGGACTTTTATATCCGGAATTTATTCTAAAATCTGTTTTCTATTGTTCAGTATCTATCTATATAGAAGTAGAAGGAGAAATTTTACTATTTGTAGTAGCCATAGCATTCCAAATATTATTATAAATAGGAATAAATATAGTTCCTTTATATATATCATCTCCATCTAATCCAAGCCAAGGAGCTAAACCATTATCTAAACTAAATTTACTATTTCCAGATTGTCTCATATTATTTTCAAAACGTTTACGTTCTCTAATATCAGAAACTTTTATAGCACCACTACCAAATGTTAAATCGCCTTCGAAAGCATCTTCAGTAGCAGTAGCATTAACCATAGCAAATCTAGCATATCTAGCTGTTAATTCTCCATTTGGTTGATACTTAACAGGTAGCTTGTGTTTTTCGTACACAGCATTAATTTTTTGTATATCTTGAGCACCTAAAGTATTACCACCACTAGGATTAATACCCATTTGTTTTAATTCTTCATTAGCTGCATCAATTTCTTGTAAGAATTTAGTATCAGGTTTAGTCAAACCATTTCTTTTAGCTTCTAAATCTATAGGTAATTCTGTACTATAAATTTGTCCACCTTCAACAATTACGTTACTAAGTCCTCCAGAAGCAATTCTAACATCACCCATTGTAGCTTGAGAGAAATTAAGCATTGTACCAAATTGTCCTTCTCCAACTTGTTTTAAAGTTCCAATAGGAAGAGCATTATTATCTTTATCCATAATAGGCATATTGTTAGCATTAAACTATATAGCGTGTCCAGTTTTATTTTGGATTGTTAAAACACCTTTATTACCATAACCTAAGAAGAATTGTAAAGCAGGATTAGTTTCTACTTCTTTGTCTATAGCAGACTGTCCACTAGAACTTGAAGAACTTTTCTTTGTTCCGTCAGAATTAAGATTTTCTTGATAATCCATTTTATATTCTTTAGTTTCTTCTGTTTTACCCATAACTATACTAGCTACCATTGATTTAGCTCCTTCTTCACTTCCATCAGTTTTTAATTTAAGTAATGTCTTCTAATTTTCTGGTAAAGAAGCATAAATAGCTTCAATAGCTAATTTAGCTTGAACTTTTTGACTTTTTTCTGTAATTCCAGTCTTATAAATTCCATCCATAGGCATACTCTCAATATTTTCCTCTGCTGCTTTCTTTAATACAGCAATACCGTTTTGAATTTGTTGAGATTGTTTTGCAGTATATCCTTCTATTGAATTAGAAGTAGAACCTAAACCCTATATAACTGAATTTATAGTTTGAATTATTTTTTCAGTACTTGTTCCATTTTGAACAATTTCTAATACTGAATCGTTAAAAGCCATTCTTTTATCGTGTGCTCTAGAATATAACAGATTACCGTTAGTTTGTATCTAATATTTATTTTTATTTTTAAGATATTCAGCAGGAGTTATTGCCTATATCCTATCGTTTGAATCTTTTACTATAACTTTTCCATCAGATGTAACAGCAGCTTCAGAAATACCT
>AUXO012579275.1_pt1 | contig 18309 bp, 28 predicted proteins | sample 768731 | NCBI WGS metagenome assembly AUXO01 (sample SAMN02715735, study PRJNA202380) | gut metagenome | biome: sheep rumen | host: Ovis aries | place: New Zealand: Palmerston North
GCGATTTGGAAAATAGAATATAAAAATTTATCCCAATTCACCTGTGCAAAAAAGCCAGTTAAAATTGTAAAAGGCCGGGTTGAGAAGGTAGATATTTCTCATCGAAGATACTTTTTTACTGATGATGAAAAGGTAGTGGTCGTTTCTATTGTCTTCTCCGATGGTGAGAAAGATGATCTTTGTGCAAGCCAAGTAGATTACCGTAATGGAACTTTACGTCCCTTTGGAATGGTCTCTGAATATTTTCTCAGTGATATTATGGCTGAGCGGGAATTTAAGAGGAGGCTAGACGATTATAATAAAAGAAAAGAATCTATAATAAAAAACAGAATAGTTCAATACGAGGAACAGATAAAAGACCATCAAAATACAATCTCATTCTTAAAAAGACGGAAAAAAGAACTACTAAAAGAGCTTCAAAAGGATGACAGCTAAAGAAGTACTTAGTCACGAGTGGAGGATAGGCGAAAGTGTTTTTATGATTGGCTACTCCTCTTTGACCCGGACCTTGTGGCCCTTGTCAGCTCTTAGAAAGCCAGAGGGTGTTTTGGAATTTAAAGTATCCAAAATAGTGAAATTTGGTAAGATGCCAATAGTTTATACTGCTTTAACTCAAAAATCTAGAAAATTAAAGGAGGCTAAGGAAATTTATCAGCCTACAAATAATTTGATTATTTGTGAGGAAGGGCAGTATTTTGGTAATATTTTTCTTGGAGATATTGTGGCAGAAAAACAGCTTAAGAAAGAGATAAAGCTGTATAATAAGGCCGTCGAAAGAAAGTTGGAGAAATTAAACAATAAGGAGAAAGAATTAAGAGAGGAAATTAAGAATATAAAAGCTAAGAAAAAAGAATATTCTAAGTCTATCATAAAATGACGAAAAAGGAAATATACAATCATGAGTGGAAAGAAGGCGAAGCTATATGGGTAATTGAAAAATCACGTATCCTAGAGTATAGGGTAAACTCAATTTTCCGATACCCTAATCTCTACTTGTATATTGAATTATCACTTGCAGAAAAATCAAGAAAAATCATGAAAAAGATGGAGGAATGCGCCAAAATATATTGTTGGCGATATTATCAAGATTATGATTTTAGTGGACCTTTCCTAGTTAAAAATATTTTCCTAAGTGATATCAAAGCAGAAAGAGAACTTAAGAAAAGAATAAAAAAATGACAGCTAAAGAGATATTTAATCATAAGTGGAAAAAAGGTGATCTAGCTTTTATTATTACGTCGGAATATTCTATTGATGTAGGAAGACACAGGCCAAAGGAATTTAAGAAAGCAAGGGTAGAGAAAATGGTTCTAAAAGAGGGTATTATTTCTACTATACTTCTTATAACATTCATTTGCGAAAATAAAGAACGAATCCGCGTAAAGATGGAAGAATATAAGTATGTTAATGATCGTGCGGTTGTTAATATTTCTGAAGAAAGTAAAGTATACCTTAACGATATTGTAGCCAAACGTGAATATAAACGAATGGTTAAAAGTTGGAATGGCAAATTAACCGAGAAAATAGAGAAACTAAATAAACTTTTCGTAAAGAATGAAGAATAATTTTAACGTACAGAAGGCCACTGAAGGTATAATTAAGTGGATTCAGGATTGGTTTGAAAAGAATGGTAATGGGTGTAATGCTGTTATTGGTATTAGCGGCGGAAAGGACTCCACCATTTGTGCAGCCCTTCTTGTGAGAGCTCTTGGAAATGACAAAGTAATTGGTGTTCTTATGCCTAACGGAGAACAGAAGGATATCAGCGATTCAGTTCGGGTTGTTGAGTATCTCGGGATAAGACACTATACTATAAATATCGAAGGTGCATATAATAATATTCTTTCGCGAGTTGAAGAAGAGGGTATAGAGATCACAAAACAAACCTATGAAAATCTACCTCCTAGACTTAGAATGAGTACCCTTTATGCAGTATCTCAAAGTATGAATGGAAGAGTAGCCAATACATGTAACTTTAGTGAGGATTGGGTTGGATATTCGACGAGATATGGAGATAGTGTTGGTGATTTTAGTCCACTTTCCAATTATACGGTTACGGAAGTAAAAGAGATTGGACATTACCTCGGTCTTCCTGCGGATTTGGTAGATAAAGTTCCTTCCGATGGTCTTTGTGGTAAATCCGATGAAGATAATCTCGGGTTCTCCTATGATACCCTTGATCGTTATATTCGAAATGGGGTAGAGCCAGAACCAAAGATAAAAGAGCTCATTGACAGGAAACATGAGTGGAATAAGTTCAAATTGGAATTAATGCAGTGCGCACCATATTATTCTTAGATATAGACGGAGTTCTTAATACCTTTGACTATATAAAATCAGGGAAAGGTTATATAGACCCATCCAAGATTTCTCTCCTTAATACACTAAGTGGAAAGGGAATTGAGATTGTAATATGCTCTTCTTGGGGATATACACAAGATACCCTTTCCGTACTTCATAATCTCAAACTTCCGATAATAGGAGGGATAGAAGATGAGGCTGTGTATGGAGATTGGGTATGTAGAGGAAATCTGGTTGAAAAATGGTTGATCGATAATATACATGAACCATACGAATATTATATCTTGGATGATTCCCTTGATTATCTTTTCAGACAGGAGGATAATCTAATTCATGTAGACGGAAATATAGGATTAACACAAGAAAATATAAATAAAATAAGATGGAAATAGTATATAAAGAAGGAAATCTCTTAGACTCTCAGGCTCAGGTTATTGGTCATCAGGTAAATGCAATGGCTACAATGGGCTCTGGTGTAGCAAAGTATGTAAGAGAAAAATATCCTAAAGCATGGGAAGACTATAAGAATCTATCCCCGGAGAAGATATTTGGGAAATGTCAAATTGTTCGGGTAGAGGATGGAAAATATATAGCAAATCTAGGTGGACAATATTACTACTCCGGATATCATGGAATTGATTGGAAGAGTAATAATGCACCGGATAATGGAAGATGTACAAACTACGAAGCATTATATCGTAGTCTTGAGGAATTACATGATGCTATAAAAAGGACAGATGGAAATATAAATTCCATAGCCTTTCCATATTTCTTAGGTTGTGGTAGAGGAGGCGGAGATTGGGATATAGTTTTAGTAATGATAACTAAAATATTCTCTGATCTTCCCGGAACAATAGAAATTTGGAAGCTTTGATTTCCTTATATATGGTGAATTTGAGAAAGAGCTTGCTTGATACTGAACGCCTGTGATAGGTCTTCAGTATTTTTTTTGATGGCCCTGATTTCCTTATATATGAAAGGGCGGTTGAGAGGAATCCTTCACGCTGTTATGACCAATACTATACTCTATCTTGGTCGCCCTTTCTTTTTTTTTCTTCGGCCGGGGATAGAGAAGGCCGAGTTGGGAGACGAAACGAAGTCTATCCGTAGCGGAAGCGAAGGATAGATGGAGTGAAGTGTCCTAGATAGAATAAAAGAGATCGAACCCGGCCTTCATTTCATTTCGGCCGGCTTCACTAAAGAAAAGAAATTGTGTGAAAGATATATAAATTATTTTAAGAGAGGCAAGCCGGAACGGAGCGAAGCGAAGTGGAGGTTTGACTCTAAGAATACCAGGCCAGAGATAAACGAAAACAATAGCCCGGAACGGAGCGAAGCGAAGTGGAGGGATTTGTTTGAGTGTAATAGGCCTGACATATTTTTTCAAATTGAAGTATTATTATAGGATGTACATAAATAATTATTATATTTTATGACAACGAGAATAAGTCCAGAACGCAACGTTAGTGGAGTGGAGGGACTTATTCGAGTGACCCATTTTTTCAAGTTGAAGTATTATTATAGAGTATACAGGGATAATTATTATATTTTATGACAATTTTTGCTATTTTAAACCTCTTAAAACCTAATTAATGATAATAGTCGGGATGTTCACTACGTTCACCTCCCGACTCGGTTTAAAAATAGTTCATAATTTATTATTTATGTTAGAAATTAAAGATTTAGTTAATGGGAATAAAGAAATTATTGTCCCGAAGGGAATAAGATATATATCAGATTGGGCAGATTATAGCTTACTTTCCTTTTCTTTTAAACACATCCTAGATAAAAAAATTCCAGGATGTGGCTATACAGAATATTGTCTGAGATGCAATATTCCGATAATACTTTGTTCTCCTAGAAAAATACTACTCGAGAACAAAGAAAGTCAACACCCAGATTCTGTTCTTTACTTCAAGAATGAGCTTGATGAGGATTCTGGAGTTGACAAAGATCTTACAAAACCAGAGAAAGCAAAATCTAGGGTTATCGTAGTAAAACCAGATCCAATTAAGAATCAGGAAATCTTGGACAACCTAAATGCGCAACTAATGGATTATCTAAGGATTTGTGATTTCAAGAGAATAGTTCCAAAAATTCTTGTTACCTATGATTCTTTCCGCCTAGTTAAGGAATTTCTTGGCCCCAGAATTAATGAGTTTTATATAGTTGTCGATGAGTTTCAAAGCATTTTCGTAGACTCACGCTTTAAATCTGACACGGAGCTTGGATTTATAGATCAGCTTAGGGACTTAGAGAAGGTATGTTATGTATCTGCAACGCCCATGATAGATAATTATTTAAAACTTATCGATGAGTTTAAAGACCTCCCCTATTATGAACTTGATTGGTATACAGAAGATCCTTTGAGAGTGGTAAAGCCAGATCTAGAGGCCAGAGTTATTCATTCAGTTCAGTCGGCAGTAGCAAAGATTGTTGATGAATATCGTTCTGGGAAGTATGAAGTTGAAATTACAAAGAATGGAATTGTTACATCTAAGGAAGCAGTGTTCTATGTCAATTCAGTCACTAATATTATTTCAATTATCAAGAAGTGTAATATAACTCCTGACGAATGTAATATACTTTGTGCTAAGACAACGGCAAATGAGACTAAGATAGAGAGGCGGCTGGGAAGAAAGTTCAAAATTGGGCGAGTTCCACTAAAGGGAGAGCCTCATAAGATGTTTACTTTCTGTACGAGAACTGTCTATCTTGGTGCTGATTTCTATTCCACCAACGCGAGAACTTTTATATTCTCCGACGCTAATGTTGACTCTCTTGCTGTTGATATTACCTTAGACTTACCTCAAATTCTCGGAAGACAAAGATTATCCGAGAACCCATGGAAGAATAGGGCTAAGTTATATTATAAGACACTAAGACCGGGGAATAAGATTACTCAAGAAGAATTTAACGAGATAATCAAGAGAAAAGAAGATAGAACAGAATCCTTACTTAGATCTTATGATAGGGCCCTTAATACAGACAAACATAATCTCGCCGAGGAATATAAAGATCTTGCCAAGTTAAAGAATTATCGGGATCATTATGTTGCTGTCAATGTTCATGGAGGAAAGGATCTTATACCAACGAAAAATAAGTTAGTCAAGATCGCCGAACAGAGAGCTTATGATATTCAACAGATAGATTATAAGGATAGATTCAGTGTGTTTAATACTTTGGTAGAAGAGGGGCAGATTAGTGAAAAGGTGTCGAGTGGTGTTTCTTCCTTTATCAGCCAATTCAATTCTCTTGTGGGATTTCCTGCAAAGATGAGGTTCCTGTGTGAATCAGATCTTTCTAAGGAGGAGATTAGTGTTATCTTAGATCAAATCCCACTTCAGTATAAGAACTTTTATCTTGGTCTTGGTCCTGATAGATGTAAGGCCCTAAGTTATAATGTTACTAGGCTAAGTAAAGAGCTTTCGGACGTTGTGGTAGAACAGACAGATCTTGATAAACTTTCGGACATGATTTATAAGAGATTTAAGGTAGGGGAGAAATATACAAAAGTGGAGATAAAAGATACCATAAGAGAGATATATAGTGACATTGGGTATAATCGTCCGCCGAAGGCTAATGATATTGAGTTATATTTTGAGGTGGCTGACTGTAGAACCCCAAACAAAGAAACAGGAAAAAGAGATGCTGGATTTAAACTATTAAAAAAGAAAGGAGATTAATATTATGTTATACATATTAAGATCACCACACAAGGATAGTGGAACTATATTAAAAGTTGGTTATACTAAGGATCGTAAATATAGATTTTCTCAATACGAAGCATGTAATCCAAGTATAGTAGAGATTGGTCATAAAGAAGGAGATAGAGTTGATGAGTCGATTCTTCATCTTTATCTCCATGACCTAGGATATAATATGTACAAGTATGAATGGTATAAAGATTGCCCGGAGGTTATAGACATCTTTAACATGGGGCAAGAAAAGATAAATGAAGAAGTCTGGAAGAAAAGGAATAAAATATTCACAAAAGCCAGAGTAAGAAGTAATCCTGTTATGGAAGAAGCATATGTCAGATTACTTGGGACTTTTGGTGTTGCCGGAGGAGAGGAAGAAATAGATAAATATTATAGATCTTTTTCTGAGAGAAGAGCAGCAAAGAAGCTACTAAATGATTTATCCCAAAGAATTGATTTAAACAAAAAGGAAGAATCATTAAGAACTTTCCTCTCTACTCCTGGATTTCCCGCAAAGATGAGGTACCTGTGTGAATCCAACTTCGAGGATGGAGATATTAATTTCATTCTGAATAATATACCGAGCCAATATAAGAATTTCTATCTAATTTTAGGCAAAGATAGATGTAAAGCTTGCGGATATAATGTTACAATACTAAATAAAGAACTATCAGACATTGTAGTAGAACAGACAGATTCCAGCAAGCTTTCAGAAATGATTTATAAGAGATTCGAAATTGGAAAGAAATATACAAAAGCAGATGTAAAAGACACTTTAAAGGATACCTATAATAGCCTTGGGTATAATAAGTCTCCAAAAGCAATAGATCTTGAGAATTATTTTGAATTGAGATTATGTCAAATTACTAATAAAGAAACAGGTAAGAGAGACATGGCATATGAAATACTAAAGAAAAAAGGAGAATAATATTATGCTATACCTGTTAAGATCATTTGGAAGAAACGGTATTACTATATTAAATATAGGTTATGCCAAAGATTTTAAAAAGGAATTGGCCAGATATCAAGATGAATATAACCCTGGAGCACAAGAGGTTAATCATAGGCCTGGAGATGAGGTGGATGAGACTATTCTTCACCTCTATCTTCATGACTTGGGGTATAATGAATTTATGGATAATTGGTACTGTGATTGTCAAGATGTTATAAATATATTCAACTTAGATCAGAGGAGAATAGACGAGGAAGTCTGGAAGAAAAGGAATAAAATATTTTCTGAGGATAAACTAAAAGATCATAAAGTGGCAGAGGCTTATTCTAAGTTACTAAAGTCAATTCCCTAATAATTGTAATGTATACTTTAAATAGAGAATTTCTTTTAGGTTTATATAAAAAGGCACCGCTTCGAGAGGGACTCAAAATAGAGGGTAATAAAATAATCGAGACCACAAAACGAGGAAAGAAGAAAGTTTTTATAGATTTTCAGGAGGATTATCTTAAGTTTGGTGGAAGAAAAATATATTACCAAGTGAAGAACCTTGATGATCTTGGTGGTATGATATCTGTTGATCTTAAGACCGAACTATTCTCACCATCTATGTATACTTTGTTTGAATTTAGGACTGGAAAGGTTGGAAGAGATTATCCAGATCTAAGTATGATTAGGGATTGGATGGAGAGTATAGATAATCCACTCCTCGATGATTCTTGGTGCTATAAAAATAATATCTCCGTTAATTATAGTGAATTTCTCGACTGTATTTCATTCCTAGTCTTAGCAGAGGACATTTGGATTCTTGATAATATTCCAGAAATGTGTGAGAGAAAGTATGAAAAGTTTCTTGTCGATAGGAATACCAGGCCAAAGTATTGTGGTAGTCCTCAGTTTTATATGCCGGCCGGAAATAGATATTCTTGTATTCGAGTTATAGACGAAGATTGGGAAAAATTAAAAGAGTAGATTTTAATTTCTACTCTTTTTTGTTTCTTTGTCTAAGATCTTAAGGAGGTCTGGGATTCTATATTTTCCGGCCATATCATGAATTAGGCCGGCAGAAGTTGAAGAATCCAAACTACCTATAGAATTTACCCACAAAGGATTAGTTGCTTTTCCTCTTAGGACTGGTATACTACAGCTTTGACATCCATCGAAAGGAGATTTAGCCACACCGATTATACTTAGGTGTGGAAATTTATCTTTCACCAGGTCCCAAAGCTTAGCTCCCAGTCCTTTCTTATCTCCCGGAAGCATTACAAATCCATCTACTATGATTGTATCGAAGTATTGAAGATTGATAGACCCAGAGATAAGATTCATTATACAGGGAAGCTCTCTTTTATAGAATTCTCCCGGGATATATTCTTCTTCAATCTCAGACTCCGTCGATATAATCTGATCTGGATATTTCTGAGACCAAGAAGAAAATACTACTCCTACGGTATATGCTTTTCCGGAAGAGTAGTATGTATCTACTGCTAATTTATTCATCAGCAAGGTCAAGAATCTTAAATGTTCCCGAATCCATAAAGTTATACTCCTTATCGTCGGGGGATATAACAAATGGCCACGTATTTTTTGCATCGGCCAGGAATAGACCATATACCTTTCCTTGTCTATGTTTAAGTTTCAAGGAGTGTATTCTAATCCATAAGAAATCTCCATCGGCAAGTTTTACTGCCATACCAATATTATGAGAATACTTAAGAACTTGTGCCTGACCTGGATCCTTCGAGAGAGCCTTGAGAATTTCAAAATCTAGGGTTTCTCTTTTATCATATAGATCTTTTACCCTCTGAAGCAGGAATTCATCTTCAACTGCTTGGCAATGAGTGGAATATGGCATGAACCTGAGCATATATCCACTCTCCTCAGGAATACCCCAAGAATATCCTTCAGGGATGATTCTTTCTTCCTTGACCTCCTCTTCTCCTTCAATTTGGTATTTACAGAGATAGGTCATGTTCTCGGGGTTATGGTCAGAGATGGAAATTATTTTTACTTTCTTCATCTCATTTGTCCATGCATCCTCTTCACCCTCTTTCTTCCTATACTCAATCAGAATCATAATCTGATCAATATACCTCATAATTTCACTTCCTGGGAGAATATATTTATAACTACCAGGAGCGAAACCATACTCATTTTTTAGTTTTCTTAGTTGTTTTTCTTCCATAAATTAACTTTTTTACGTTTGTATAATTTGCGGGAGTTGATTCTTCTGGTTCTTCCCCAAAGACAACTTCCGTATTTCCATCTAAGATATCAACATCCATTATAAGTTCTTTGGCATCATAATCAAAGACAATTTCATATACAATGTATGAATTCTTTGCATTTTCTTTCGAATTTTCTACCATTTGATTATAATAGATGTCATTCCTGAAATAACTAGCTACCGACCAAAAAAGTAGGTCCTGTGATATTTCAGGCCGGTCTTTCGGTAACCAGTATAAGGGCTGCCGCTTAATTTCTTGGTCGGAAGACTTTACAATACATATCCAATTATCATCTAAGGATAAGCGTACAGTCTCCCCATTTCCAACGAATAATGGAATTTTAAGATCCGTACAGAAATTAGTTAAGACAATTGGGGGATCCTCCTCCGATAATACTTTTACTTTCATTGTCTATGATATCTCCATTTTCATTAATCAGAAAGGCTCGTCTGCAGTCTAAACAATAGGCATGATTTCCGAGGATATACGGATCAGATTCTTGTTGTGTATGTCCAAAGATCTGAATTATATTTTCCTTTTTAAATTGAGGCCGAGTATGTTCATCTGCATCTGCCCATACTATACTTCCATAAGAGTCCGGACCCCATCTATAATAGGATACATCATTAAGATATTTCCCAAGAAGATCTCTATTATGGATAAGAAGTGAGTCAAGATCTGGAAGATTATTCCAACACAGTTCTTCTTCATCTTGGATACCAGACATTTTATATTTCAAGACCCAACCAGATAGAATTCCGGCATGAGAAAATATAAATCGCTTCTCTCCAATTTCCTCCCTATGATACATGGAGAAGAGGTCTATGTTCCCTAAGAACAAGTCTTTATATTCGTCCTCTTTCCACATATTATATCTACTACATTGTTCCATAGGAAGGAAGTAGTGACAGTCGTGATTTCCAAGGAGAAGAACTACTCTCTCTGGAGCTTTTTTCTTTAGCTCTATGATATCCTTGAATCCTTGCATCATATCGTTGTATGATATAAGTTCGTATTCATAAGGGTCGAAGTAATCTCCTAAGAAAATAATCCTTCCGACATCAGGATTTTCTTCTACTGCTTTTCTCCAGAACGTTCTACCATGAACATCTGGTATTATAAGTATTTTATTCATATCAGATATAAGAAAAATAGAGGGATTAAACCCTCCTTTTTAAACATAAAAATGACAAAGCTTCTACAATACCAACGGCCCGTGCTATCTCTTCTGTTGGAAAATCTCTTAGGTCTTGTGACACTTCCATTCCATTTTCAAGAACAGCATACATAAATTCTTCAGGTTTTCCAAATATCTTAAGTTCTATATTTTCTGCCTTAAGACATTCCTGAATTTGATCTTCTCGTATTCCAAGAGCATCACAACAGTCTAATTTTTCTCCCTGTAAATTCTCAAGGTTATAGGCAAGAATATCATTGGCTGTCGAAAGAAGATAATTTTTGATATCCTCTCCTTCTTCTTTTCCCTGTAGATATTTCTTTAGGGCCAGAGCAAAAGTTTCATTCTCATCTACTCTTAATCTCCTCCTAGAATTAAGTTTTCTTCCACAATAGGGACAATAATTAATTCTAAAACTATCTGTTTTTGTTTTGTCATAAAGTACAGACATAGATCCACCCTGATGTCTTCTAAGCCCTATCGGAGTATCTATGTCAACTTGAATTATTATGTCTTGGTTTTGAAATAATCTTTTTCTATCTTCAATTTTTTCACAATATTTACACATAACATATATAAGGCTGTTACCCTTATAGTTGATATGGATAAGAAAATATTTAAAGAAGAACTTGAAAAATATAAAAAAGATATACGAGAATTTGCAAATGTGATTCATACTTCTGTCAATCAGTTCTATGATACCGGAAAACCATATATCTATCATTTGGATAAAGTATGTGGTGTCTTGGAGGATTATGGATATGAAGTGTGTGAAACTCTGGAAGATGTTAAAATTCTTGTCTTTGGAGCATATTTTCATGATTCCATAGAAGATGCAAGAATAACGTACAATGGTGTCTTAAAAATAGCAGGGAAACTCGGATTCTCAAACTTAGAATCTATCCATGCGGCAGAGATTGTATATGCTCTTACCAATGAAAAGGGTAGAACAAGAGGGGACAGAGAAAATGACAAATACTTTAATGAGATGAGGCTTGTAAAGTATGCTCCCTTTATGAAATGTTGTGACAGACTTGCAAATTTTAGGTATGCTGTCGAAACAAAATCTTCCATGGAAAAGAAATATAGACAAGAGATGCCAGAATTTCTTAAGAGGATAGGAATCACAGAACCACAAGATCTCATTAATGAATTAAGTAGCTTATAAAGGGCTACTTTTCTTATTTATGATATGAAAAAATTTAATTTAATTTATTCAGAGCCAGGAAAAAAGAGCGAAATTCTATTTTCTGGAACTCAAGAAGAATGTGAAAAGAAAAGATTAGAGGAGAGTTTTTCAAGGAACGGAGATTTTCTTAAAGTAGTTCCCATCGAGGATGAAGGTGGGGAAAAGAAAATAACCCTCCGAGAAATTCTTACTCTCATTGGTATTTCTGTTGTTTTATACTTAGTTCAAAAAGTTAAGAAATAATGAAAAGATTTGGTCTATTGGTTCATTCGAGAGGTGGCAGTTACTTAGTTGGTGGCCTTGGCAGAAAGAAAACAATTCAGTCGAGAATAGAAAAGGTCGCCAAAGAAGTAAATATGTCTAGACTTGAAGTAGTGCCAGTTCAGGAGGAAAGAAAGGGCATTATTATTGGTTTTGTGGCTATTTCTGCTCTCCTCCTTGGTTTATATCTTAGGAAAAAGAGGCGTGTCAAAAACTCTAAGACAGATACTCCCACCGAATATTAAACACCATTGGGGCATTTTATATCTAGGTCCCATCCGGCTTCATAATTCTAGGGATTTCTTTAAGAATATATTGACAGAATTCGATGTATCTTATCTACAACAACTATTTGATAAGAAAAAATTTGATAAAGTAGAGGAAATTTTATCAATGGTAGCCTCAGATAAGTATGTCAATCCTCATTCTTATATAACCGCCAGAATAGTAGGTGGTGGGAGATATAAAAGGGGAATTTCTAGGGTCGGATTTATGACGCCTATGGATTTTAATATTCTCTCCACTAAACCAAAAGAGCTTGTTGAATTATATCCACTTGATCTTACTCCATGGTGTGTAGAGAAGATATTTCCAAAACTTATTTCCGGAGAGATATTTCCTAAGTTTAGTTTAGATTATTTCTATACATATTGCTCTATATGCTTGTCAATGAAAGCTGGGATAAAGATTTTGTAATTCCTGGAGATGCATGGCCTGATCCTGATTTTAACCTTAAGACGTTAGAAGATGAACTACGTGATCATTTTAGGATTGGGCTAAGATTTCTGTTGTCCGGTGGCTTACAAGTATTATATTCTGGAGATGAATATATAGCCAAATCCTATCTTCCAGATTGCAGTCTGTATAATTATAAAACTAATGCCTTAATTCTTCAGATTGTAATTAACTTTGATCAAGTGGAGATTATGAATTCTTCAGGAGGCATATTATATACAATACCAATTATAGATGAAGGACTTTTATAAGGTCCTTTATTTTTCTTATAAATGTAATGGATATAGAAAAATATATAAAAAGTAGAAAAACACAAATTACAGAGCCCAAATACATGGAGCAGAGGACAAAGTGTTCTGAACTTTTACTAAGCGTATCCAAAACCGCATTAGCCAGTACTCTCCTTGGAAAATTAATTGGAGGATATTCTAATCAATATTGTTATTACTTTCCAAGCTATGGTGGCTCAGATGTAATAGATTGTATATCAATTAATAATACGTTTAATTCTTTACAATATGATCATTATAGTATTCAATTTCAACATATTCCGGGATTGATGTTTTTAGAGAAAGTATTCTCGAGATATCCAACCATAGAGAGTATTCCTATGGACTTAGATCAAGGCTCAATTATAAATGAGGTAGAGGATGATCTTCGTGGAACTGTTTTGTGGATATTTTGTGATTTCAGAGAATATAACTTAGAATTTCGAAGTAATCGTATTCTCAAACATAGAGTTAAGATAGTAGATATTAAACTAGTGGTTGATAATTATTCATCTATTACTTCTTTAGCCCCAGATATCATTGACTTTGTTGATATTGATACAGGAAGAAAGGTCTCAGGGAAATCTACACTTTATTATTCAAAATTTTTTACAACCGAGGAAGATCTTCTTGGATATGTATCCGGCGTAAAGGAAAGAGTTAGGGAAAGAGTTAATAATGAAGTTGCATCTATAGAGCGCCAACTTAAGTCTCTCCTCGAAAAACGGAGAAATTTATATAATTTACAAGATAATTTAGACAATACTCTTAATAATATATTACCAAAATAATGGAAAAATTATTGACATTAGATGATATTACATTATATCCGGCGGAATTAAATACTGGTTGGAAAGATGCTCAGAAATATGATTTTTCGATACTTGATATTTCTGATAATACGAAATCTTTACCAATATTTACCAGTCCCGTTGATTCTATTGTTTCAAAAGACAATTGGAAAGAATATGAGTCTAGGGGAATTAAATCTGTACTTCCTATTACTGAAGACATAAATATTCGATTAGAGGGTTGTCAGTATATCTTTGCGTCTTTTACAATTTCTGAGCTTAGACAGTATTTTCTCATGAACAAAAGATCTTCTCAAAGCCAATTTAAGATTTGTATAGATACTAAGAATAACGGGGAAGATATTGACATTCTGAATATATCGAAAGATCTTAAGAATCTATATGGTCCTCAGGTAAATATTATGGCCGGGTGTATAGGTAATCCAAAGACATATATCGAATATTGCAGAAGCGGGATTGATTATGCTCGTGTAGGTTTAGGATATGGTTCTATGGTAAATCCTCAGAAATTTGGGTTTGCATATCCAACAGCCTCTCTCCTTATAGATATCTTTGGAATTCAGAAGACGTCTTGTACTGGATTTAAATTGACAAAAATTATAGCTGACGGTGGTATAGCTTTACCGTCGGATATCATAAAATGTATAGCTCTTGGTGCTGATTATGTCATGATTGGTAGACAATTTGCAAGACTCGTTGAAGCTGCCGGACCTATATATGAAAAGTCTAAGAATTCAAATGGAGAGGGGAAATTTGAAGAGATCCTTAGGGGGTCTGTTACTAGTATGTCCCCGATAGATCTTAGGTCCCATGAATTTGTAAGGGATTATTCTGGGATGTCAATGTATAATCGAGACCGTGCATTCTGTGATTCCTCTAGAGAATGGGTAAAGGTTACTTCTAATCTTGATACTTGGTGTAAGGAACTTATGGAAATTTTCTCCTATGGGTTCTCTATGGCTGGTTCTATAGATTGGAAAGGATTTAAGGAGAAAATACGATATGGTAGAATATCCTAAAGTTATCCTGGTAGATTTTGATGGTACAGTAGTTCCTAAATTGCCCATAGGTTATTCAAATTATAACACCGGGGCGGAGAGAGTACTACGAAAGCTGGTCGATAAGGGGCATAAGATTGTTTTATGGACGTGTCGGAATAATTCTCCAGATAATCCTTACAATTATATAAACGGAAAATGGAGAAAAGAAACTAGCCTAGAAGAAGCTGTACGATGGTTCAAAGAAAGAGACATAGAGCTCTTTGGAATCAATAGCGTTCCTGGAGAGGTTCTAGAAGTAGGAACATCTAGGAAAGCCCTGAGTTCCTATGTAATTGATGATACTTCTATATGTATGCCAATGAAACCGTGTCTGGTGGATTATGTATCTTATGAAACGGGAAAAGAGGTCCATGATTATCCATCTGAGCATGTAGACTGGGATTATGTAGAGTCTTGTCTTATAAAAAGAGGTATATTATGAGTAAAAATTTAAAGTGGCAATTTGAAAATCCTCTTGAAGAATTAGAAAAAGAGGTAAAAGAAATAACTAAAGGAAAGGATGTAAAAGAGTACCTTTCATCACTTCCCTCAGAATTACCATATAATGAAATTCAATCTGCCAAACTAGAGATACATAAACTAGGGTCTTTGGTTTGGACTGCCGGATATTATATATACAAAGATCCGGGAAGAAAAAATTTCGAGAAAATAAGTGTGGTATCGTCAACTGAACCAACACTAGAATTAACACTACATAACTTACTTATACAATTATGAAAGTAACAGATAAATATATATTCTTCCTTAGGGGAATATTATCGAACTGGGCTAGGATTCCAGGAGGTATCTCATATACATACATCAATGCTGCAGGATTTAATAGGGTAGTAGTTCCAACTTCCGAACATATATTCATGTTAAAGAAGGCAGAACTCTTTCATGACTGGGAAACGTTTGATAAAATCATAGCGACGGATAGTCCTAGAGAAGCTAAGAGACTTGGTCGGGAGGTTAGAAATTTCAGCCAGGAGATTTGGGATAAAGAGAAGGAAAATGCTATGTATTCAGCTCTTCTATTAAAATCTTATTCTTCAAGGGAGTTTATAGATGTGATTCTACGACCGGAGTGGAAGGATAAATCTTTTGTAGAAGCTAATCCTAATGACACAATCTGGGCAATTGGAATGTCTGAAGATGACCCCGGTATTAACGACCCCAAGAACTGGAAAGGTGAAAATCTCTTAGGTAAATGCTTGGACAGAGTAAGAACAAAACTTATAAAAAATCAATGGGCTTCCGAAAAAAGAGAGCATACTTGGATAGAGGATATAATATATTGTCCTTCCCAAATCTACTACTACTTCTCAACTGCCAACGGACAAAAATATGTTCTTTATCTTAGATGGAGACACCAAGATCCTTGGACTGTAGAATTAGTAAAGGTCAATTCAGAAGACGAGTGGGACTGGGATAGTGCTGAAAATCTTGGTTATTTCAAATGGACTTCGGAGGAGTGGAAATATCTCGAAGAAGAAGTACTAGAAATATTACGAAAAAAATTTCCGGATGTATCTTTTCCAGAACATCCAGATTATACAGGAGACGATTAAAGTCTCCTTTTTATTTTAAAAAGAAAATCTGTGTAGGCATATTATCGAGAGCGCCGTACACAGAAAGACATCATTTTTTATTATCTCATATATAAGGCTTTCATCTCTTATATATGATATGATGAATATAATTCAAACAGTTAGAAATAAAAAGACTGGAGAACTATGCACTCTAACTTCTATGTCTTACGGGGGCAGAGAAGGAACTACAATTCATTTAGTAGATCAGGGTGCGGAGGAGTTAGACATGTCTTATGATAAATTTGTGAAAAATTTTGATCCCGTAGATGTAGATATAACTCCGGCTATTGAGAGCTTCAAATCAATGGTTGAAGTAGATATTCGTCTTAAGAAGATGGTGTTTTCCATACTTAGAAGAAATCACCCAGGAGGATATTATAATGTTGGAAATCTTGTGTATATAGAGTATGAAAATTCGCTAAACTTAGTTCCTCCAAATGGAACGAGGGATTATGGACTGAGCCCCTTTGGCCCAAAAAACCCATATATAATCGTAAAAATAGATAGTGGTGGAATACATATTAAAAAGTATATAAAAGGGGTAGATTACTTAACTCCCGATAAATACGGTTATGTTAAGGAAGATTATATACTAAAAGTTTATTCAGAACCACATGAAGCCGACGCATTCTCTTGCCTAATTAGATATGATCAACCGTATTAATTGTTATGTAGGGGACATAGTTGAAATTAACCCTGGAGAAATTACTTTTATTGACAAAATCACTCTTACAGAAACAAGGGGATATAACTGCATTCTTCCTAATGAATTATTGTGTAGGAAGACTATATTCGATTTTGTGCCTAGATACGATAGATATGCTGGGGAGTTATGTAGAAATTGTAGGCTAAGGGATCTCTATACTGAGGAAGATTGTAAAAGATTTTGTAAATTTTTTAGCAACCCAAGCTTACCAGAGCATAAGATATATCTCCCAGGAGATGAGGTATTTCATATACCGACAAGAACTGTACAAGTAATAGAGAGTGTCGCATTATGTAGAAGAAGATCTGCAAGATCAAGGACACTAGGAGGTTTCGATGATTTCTCCCCACTTTTAACCTTTAGCGATCGATCTTGTGCTTTTCCAGAAGAGGTCAGAATACGAAAAAGAAATTCTATCCTATCACTTCATAAAGAGGATGCTGTCGATATAGAGAGTGAGATTTGTTCTGGATGTATATATGATGATGGAAGGTGTTGTGATTGCCCAATTAAAAAATTAAAAAGTAGATAATAAATATCTACTTTATTTCTTTTATTCCATTGAATCCTTTAAGTTTTTAAGCTTTTCCAGGGTAGCGTCATCTAGACATGGCTTATCACCGGCCGCTACTCTTGCCACAGATTCGACTTCTTTCTCAGTAAATCCCTTACTTCCTAACATCTGTTCATATCTTATTTTAGTAAGAGAGTAGTTTATTTCAGAATCACCTCTAAATAAACATTCGGTTAGGAAAAGATCTAGACCCGCAATTGCCTCCCCCGATAATATCTTTTGTGAAGAGTCTGACATATATGCTACAGTTCCGTTTCTCACTTCTATAGGCATATTTTTTGTCAGTGATTTTCGCCTCTCTAGTATTTTCTCTTTAGACTCTCCGGTAAAAGCAGCCGGCATCTCTTCAACCATTATCTTAGCCCAGGCATCAGCTATTTCTTTAACACTTGCACATTTTATACCAAGGATCGCACATCTTCTATTCTTTTCTTCTCCGAAATCTAATACCTTGTTTAAAGGATTAATTGGGATAAAGGAGTGAAGTATGTGTTTAATGAATCCCCTAGACTTTTCGTCTTTATTCCACATCTCACAATATTTGAGAATTGCTTTGTTGATTAGAGACTCATTTAAAGCAAACGGACCTTCTTTGATGGGGTTTTCTGCTTTATAAGGGTTTTTACTATAAAATTCTTCTATGTTTCTAACAATTACATTTTCTTTCATAACATATATAAGGCAATCAAGAAAAAAAAAAGAAGAGCCGAAGCTCCTCTTTATAGTCCGGGATTTATGGAGGTAATTACTTCTCCTCCTTGTTGTCTTCCGGAGC
>AUXO017226601.1_pt1 | contig 18308 bp, 18 predicted proteins | sample 768731 | NCBI WGS metagenome assembly AUXO01 (sample SAMN02715735, study PRJNA202380) | gut metagenome | biome: sheep rumen | host: Ovis aries | place: New Zealand: Palmerston North
TGAAACCGTCGGATGCCATCATCCTCTTGGAGGGTGATGGTTTCCACCGGTTCCAAAAAGCGGTTGACCTATACAAGAAAGGCTTGGGCAAGAAGATTGTCTTCAGCGGTGCCATTGTTCAGAAGGAATATGGCAGTTACCCCTTTGAGGAGGTGAAACCATTTATCCTGAAAGCTGGTGTACCGGAGGAAGACTTGATTCACGAGGCTAAATCCCTCCAGACCCAGCAGCAAGCCGTTGAGGTGGTGAAAATGGCGATGGAAAAAGGGTGGAAGCGCTTGGCATTGGTGGCCTCTCACGAGCACCAGTACAGGGCTTACCTTACTTTTTTGCGTCAAGTGCTTGATAGCCAGAGCGGCATTATTCTTTACAATGCTCCAGTAAGGAATTTGAACTGGTTTGTGGACAGTGGTTGGGGTATGCGTTTCGATCGTTTGAAGGCAGAGATAGAGCGCATTGAGAAATACAGTGCATTTGGTCATCTGGCCAATGCGCAAGAAGTAGTAGCATATCAACAATGGAAAGAGAAGCAGTAAAGAAATTGTTCGGAAAGAATTTTATTGGTCGGGATGAGTTAATGTTCTTCTTCAAGGCTTTAGGTTTTGGAGAAGTTGAGATACAAGAGTCCCCCATACAATATAGTGATGCTGACTTGCAAAAGGCAGCAAACGAAGACTATATTTTGATATATGGCGTGGAAAATGTCAATGGTCAGGACATAACCTTAAGGCTTCTGCGTGAAAAGTTTGGTGTTAATCCTGATGCATTAGAACCATGCCTGTATAATCAGGACTGGTACATGAAGGAAGACTTCATGGATTTGGCACTTGATGATAGGTGGTATCTTATCAAGAAGGATGTCTTTGAAGAATCCCGTGCTGTAATGCCCGGGGACCTGACGCAACAAGGTATGGTCTTTCCGCCCGCCATACTTTGTGGCTATACTTTCTTTGCCTACTATTTTGCCAGGAATGAATATCTTTGGTGGCACGACTTTGTGTGGTGCAGTGATACTGACCATAATGGTGACCGCATATATGTGGGTAAGTATCACGATATTGATGGTGTGAACAAGAATGGTTTCAGTATCCACCGTCATTTAGCTTTGAGACCTTGTTATGGTAGTGTAAATTGTTTGTAGTTCTTGTTTACGATATTTATGACAATGTTGAGACCTGAAAAGGGCTTTTAAGGTAAAGAATGATTTAAGCTGTTGATGCACATGCCAGAAAGGAAGATAGCATTTAATACTAAAGGGTATGATGGCTTTATTGATTTTATCAAAGCGTATGCTATAATCTGTGTATTATTCGGACATACCTTTGGACCATATCTGGATAAAACCGCCTACGGGGTATGGGCTGGTATGCAGGTTCCTCTTTTTATTCTCATTCAGTGTTTTCACAGTTTCAAGAGAGACAAAGTAGAACTGAATCTGCTAAAGGTTTTTAAACGAGTATTACTTCCTTTTTTCTTAATAGAGATAGTAACATTTGCAATTGCGATAGCTATAGACCTCTATAGTTTCCATACGTTATTACGCATGGCATTGGCAGGAGGAGCGGGGCCTGGTGCGTATTTCCCTTGGATATATGTACAGATTGCCGTCTTACTTCCATTTTTTGCTATCTTACTAAAAAGGTATAACACAATCCAAGCAGGATTCATTTTCCTGCTGATTTGCGAAGGATTCGAATTGTTGATTTCATTCATTGGAATGCCAGAAAACTTGTATCGTCTTTTAGCAATACGTTATATTTTTCTAATCTATTTTGGATGGATATGGGTGCATAATGGCATCGTTGTAAATTGGAAAACAATTCTTCTCTCTCTCCTCAGCCTAGCCACAATTGTCTACTTTGAATATTATTCCAATAATATTGAGCCATGGTTTTTTACTACAGGCTTTTCATATCACAGATGGCCCTGTTATTTCTTTGTAGCATACGGTTTTTCAATGTTTTTGAATGTTCTGTGGAAAGGGGTAAGGCAGAATAAGATAATGGTTAAAGGCGTGAGGATACTATCCATATCAAGTTATGAGATTTTTCTTGTACAAATGTCGCTTGTTTTTTTACTCCCCTATGATAGCGTTGGTGTTTTTTCTTCAACATCATTGGGATATACATATTGGGTGGCAGTTATTTGGGTGATTGCTATAATGGGAGGAATTATCCTAAATAAAGTACAAAAACAAATAAGTAAGTATTAATGATAGAGTATAATCAGCCATTGAATGGTGAGGATACCAAGCAGTCCATGCGCAGCAAAGTATGTAGTATCATGGATGCTGCCTTGATTTTTCTCAATTTGTCTACATGCTATTCTATTATTCCTTATCTGTTGTTTCATGTTTACAACAGATACATAATTCTTATCATTATTGGTTTTTTAAATATCTTGTACATTTTATTCCGCTTTAAGTGGAAACTTTGGCCTGTTCGGCATTCTTTATTTGGTCTGTATATTATTATCAGTATTTCATGTGTCATCTCAGCTTTTTTTACTGATACAGGATGGAGTTCTGCACTCGTGTACATGTTTTCCAATGTGTCCTTTTACGTGCTTTTATATCAATTATATAAACATTATTCAAGGTCTCGGGATGTGGAACATTGTATATTGTCTTTAATGTCTGGGTATATTTGCCTGGCGGCTTTGTCTGTTATTAGCGTTTCACTCGTTTTCACTCTAATCAAAACAGGAATTATTTCTCCTACTATTAATTTAGTGAATTCAATGGCAGATTTGTTCGATGATAATGTGAATAGATTGGGACAAATGTATTATTTCCCATATTATTTATCATTGGTAGAGGAATCTGGTATGGGTGTACGAATTCCTTTTTTTCAAGATAATGGTTTTGTCCTGGGTTATTTTCATGAGCCAAACTCACTGGCATTCATGACTTTTCCTGCATTGTTCATTTTGTTATACAAAAATAAAAAAACATTTTTTAGGATTGCCATATTGTCTTTGTACATGTTGGTTATGCTTGTTTGTTCGTCTGTAACTAATATTGCATCTCTTGTCTGCTGTCTTTTACTATATTTGTTATATTCTGTAAGGGAAGATATCAAAACCTTTGTGCTAGTTTCTTCTCTTATCTTCATTGTTATTGCTTTGGTCGTATTGACTGTTGATTTAGAGATGTTTCAGTTTTTCTTTGACAAACTTGATAGCGGTTCTTCGGGATATTCACAAAGCACTGTTTTATTTGCATTTACTCCGAGAACTCTTTTGGGTAGTTCTTTCTATAACTTGGATTATGTTGATTGGGTTAATCCTGAAATACGTACGACTGATGTTGGTTTTGTCAATTTCATATTGAATCTCATATTTATGGGAATCTGTGCAGTAAAGATGTATAAACTGTTTTGGAAAAAGGATGCTTTAAGTATGGCAGTTTTCTTTTTTGCAGCATATTTCTTTTTACATTCTACAAAAGTTGCAATGGTATCATATTCGTTGTCAATGTTCATTTTTGTATGCTTTATTCTATCATTGGCAACAAGTAAGGCGAGGAATGCTGAGGACAGTGAAGTGACGGAACCGTGTTCTGATCTTTCTTGTAATTAATACGTTCTCAAGTTGTTAATCATCAACAATAAAACTTTAATGTCAGATGTTTTCGTTGATAAAAAGGATTAGTCGTAACAAAATATTTCTCTATATGGGATCAAGGTATATTACATATGCCTTGCAATTTGTTACATCCATGATTATAGCCTTTAAACTCGGTCCTGAAGCATTCGGAACATGGAGTTTTATACTCCTTATCATTAATATTTTTAATGTAATAGATTTCGGAATCTCAAATTCAGTGAACGTTCTACTTGTTCAGGATAGAGACGATAGTGAAAAGGTGGGTAGTCATATTATGTCATCCGTTTTCATTACATCGTGCATTAGTCTGATAGTGTTTCTTATCTACAAATTTGCAGCATCAGGTTCTTGTCTGTCATTAATCAATAAATATCAGATAACAGATTATCTGCCATTTATTTTATTTGTAATTATTACAGCCTATTTTAACAAACTGTTCGCGGCTATCTATCGCGTGAAAAATAGACTGTTTGAGATTGCTTTATATCAATCAATTGTTCCAGTACTACTGTTTGTTGCTATATTAAGTTTCAGCAATAATACTGTATGGTATTTATTGTTGTCTTATTTGGTAGGGTACACTATTTCTATTCTTGTTTTTTTATTCAGAAAACAGATTTCATTTCGGAGTAAGACATCATTCCAAGATATCTGTTTGGTAAGCTCAAAAGGGTTTTGGCTTTTCCTTTATAATGGTTGTTTTTATTTGATAATGTATACAACCTCTTTATTCGTCAGTTGTAATTACGAAGTTGAAGAATATGGAAAGTATAATTTTGCTTATACTCTGGCGCATGCTATAGTTTTGTTGATTGATGCATTTGGCTTTGTTGTCTTTCCTAAAATGATTGACAGGCTAAAGGCGGTCGATTCCCAGACATCTGACTTCATAACATATGTTCGAACCAATTACATGTCATTTATATATGTTCTGGTATTCGCAGCAATGCCATGTTTTTATATTTTATGCAAGTTCGTACCACAGTATTCTGATACATCCAGAGCTTTGTGTATTTCGGGTTTGACGTTGTTACCATATGCAAATGCATTTGGTTTGAATACATTTTTAATAGCGCAGAATAAAGAAAAGAATCTGTCTGTAATTTCAATTTTGTGTTTAGCAGTGAACGTCCTGTTGAGTTTTTTGTTAACATTGTGTGTTCATGTCGCTTTTGATCTGGTTTTATTAGCAACGTTGATTACATACATTGTATATACATATTTGTGCGCATGGCTCACTACGAAGTATTTGGGAAAACGGCCAACATTCTTGACAGTATGGGAAATGGAATTTCCCGTTCGTTATTTTATTCCATTTGTCATGGGGATAATTATTATACTTTTTGGTTCAGAAAAGCTATATTTGTTGTTTCTCCCCTTCATTATGTTTTGTATATTGAACTATAAAGATCTGTTTACTGTTGGCAAAACATTGATTAAGATTACGAACAATCCTACAGTAGTAGACTTAAAATGATAAGTATAATGAATGAAAACGATGTGTTGAAAGATTTGTGTGGGAAAGAAATAACATACGGATTATATGAACCTGTATTAGGGGATATTTCTATCTATTCCCTGATTAGGCATAGAGTTCGGTACAAGTTTATGGAGAAGTGTGGCTTCCCTGCGATGAAGCTGCAATCTAAGTTAGTTTATTTTGCAGCAATCAAGAGTTTCTTTTTGTCTTCCTTTCAGTTAATGCGACTTTGGATTTTTCGTAAAACATATTCGACCGTTTTTTATGCATTTCCCAGAGTAGATAAGATAGGAGGTGTCTATATAGACAAGTTTACAGACCCTTTGATAGATGCATGTGATCTTAAACAGGATTATCTCATTCTGGATCATGGAAGGGCAGGAATTCACCCTAAGCCACGAGCACATTTTGAGAAAATTGTTTATACAGACCTCTTGGAGGTATTCTCATTTGTTTATGCGTCGTTGAAATACAAGGTTTTCTATAATAAGTATAGAAAAGAGTTTGATCAACTTCACTTGTCCATTGTTAAAGGCATGGGGATTGACTACAGAAAAGATGAAATGGTCAAGCATTTTTTAATAACTTATGTTTATGCACTTCAATTAAAAGCACTATTCAGACATATATCTGCAAAGAGAGTATTAGGACCAGCGAGAGCGTTAATGTATGGTTCTTTCTATGCCGCTCACTGCCTGGGAATGGATTCTTTTGAATTGCAACACGGTATTACTTACGGTGAATCTGTTTTGTATTCGGGTTACCGCGATCCCATGATTATGCCTGATTATTTTTTTGCCTTTGGAAACAATCGCCCATTGGATGTTTATGGTATTGATGAAAAAAAGATAATAAATGTGGGTTGGGCGTTAAATAATTATCTAAATAATTGTAACAAGGAAGAAAAATACTTTCCTACGGATGTGCTGGTGATATCCGATCCAGAGATTACAGACAATCTTCTTGCTGCTGTAGTCAAGCTGGCTGAAGCTACTCCAGAAAGCACATATTATATACGAACTCACCCTCATGAAACACTTAATGGCGACCAATTATCATTGATAGACTCTAAAAACAATATAAAAATACAGGACAAGAGTATCAATATATCTGTCGTCCTTCAGGCTTTTCATCAAGTGATAGGGGTGGATTCTACTGTATTGTACGAGGCCTTGGCTGTTAACAAGAAGGTTGGAAAGTTGTTTATGAACGGGTTGGAACCTCATTATCTTGAAGAATCTGACAGAGAGTGTTTTTGGGAAATACATAATGAAGAAGATGTTGATTTTTTTATAAAGGGAAAAGTCGAGGATAAAAAGAGTAAATGCATTTATTCTCCTTTTGATAAAAAGAAATTTTTACTTATAACAGGAATATCAGAATGAAAAATTTGATAATTATTGGTGCTGGAGGAATGGGACGTACCCTTTATAGCAATGCGTTGGAAAGTATTGGCTATGGTGAGAAGTTCGTAGTCAAGGGATTCATTGATGATAATTTGCAGGCGTTGGACGGATTTCCTAACTATCCTCCTGTAATTGCAACAATTCGAGACTATCAGCCTCAGCCTGATGATGTTTTCGTATCAAGTATTGGGGGAGCATCGCGTCGATCATGTATGGAAGAAGTAATTAGTCGTGGCGGGGAGTTCATCGAACTGATTCACCAGACGGCACGTATCTATGCAAACGCTAAACTTGGAAAAGGAAACTTTATTGGAGCCTATTCCGTAATAGGTAATGATGCTGAAATTGGTGATTATAATATGATACAGTCCTATACTATAATAGGTCATGATGCCAAGATTGGCAATTGGAATCGTATAGACACTCATGTAACTTGTGTGGGTGGTATTATTGTTGAGGATGAGGTGAATATTCATACGTCAGCGGTTATTAGCCATAAAGTACGAGTAGAAAAAGGTGCTCATGTTGGTGCATTGAGTTTCGTTATTAGGAAAGTTAAAGCAGGTACAACCGTCATGGGAAATCCAGCCAAGCGTCTTATGTAAAAATATAAATTTTAAAATATAAAAAATTATGGAAATTAAAGAATTTATTGAGCATTTTGCAGAACAGTTCGACGATACTGAACTGAGTGAGTTAAAGCCAGAGACTGTATTTCATGAGTTAGATGAGTATTCCTCATTGATAGCTTTATCAATAATTGGTATGGTTGATGAGGAGTATGGTGTGACTTTGAATGCAAACGAAATGTCTGCTGCTGTGACTATTGAGGATCTGTTCAACACAGTGAAATCTAAATTGTAATGAAAGGTTATAATCCGTTTTCACTTGATGAAAAGACGATTCTGATTACTGGTGCCGCAGGAGGCATAGGGAAGGCAACTGCTGTCGAATGCGCTAAACTTGGAGCAAGCCTTATCCTTACAGATATCAATGAGGAAGGCTTAAGGGCAACTTTAACGGAACTGGAAGGCAGTGAAAAACATCGATATATTGTTGCTAATCTGACTCTTGACGAGGAAATAGACAAACTTGTCGGTGAGATAGATAAGTTGGACGGTTTTGTCAGTAATGCAGGGGTTACCAAACCTGCATTGGTGAAATTCATCAATCGTGAGGATTTGGAGCGTATTATGTCTATCAATGCGATGGCTCCGATGTATCTGACGCAGCGTTTGCTGAAGAAGAAGAAATTTGTCAAAGGCTCGTCTATCGTCTTCACGGTATCTATCGGTGGTGTCTATACAACTGCAATAGCCAATGCAATGTATGGTTCATCGAAGGGGGCTTTACAAGTATTTATGAAGAATGTAGCCTTAGAGTCTGCCATTAGTGGTATCCGTTGTAATAGTGTAAATCCGGGAATGATTAATACGGGTCTACTGAAACCTGGTACCTATTCAGAGGAGGATCGCCAGCGTGATATGCAGACCTATCCGATGAAACGCTACGGAGAACCACGTGAAGTGGCGTTGGGAATTGTGTATTTGTTGTCAGACGCTTCATCGTTTGTGACAGGACATTCACTGATTATTGACGGCGGAAAGACTTTGTATTAATTGAAAATCATAATTAATGGAAAGATTACTTCAAGATAAGGTGTGCATCATTACTGGTGCTGCACAGGGTATTGGTAAGGGAATAGCTGAGCGGTTTGCTGCTGACGGAGCCATTGTCTATGCTTGTGATCTTCGAAATGGTAGCATGGACGAGTGGGCAAAGGATTGCTCTGAGCGGAATGATACCCGTGTGATTCCACAGTATTTCGATGTATCGGATACAGTGGCAGTGAAGAATGTTTTTATGAGCATCTTTAAGGCAGAGAAACGCATTGATGTACTGGTAAACAATGCAGGAGTGGTGTTTAACAAAAAAATCGGTATGATTGTGCGACAGGAGACAGAGCTGATGTTCCGCATCAATGTAATAGCTGTCATAGAATTGGTGCAGCTCTGCTCACGCCTGATGGCTCGTAATGGAGGTGGCTCGATTGTGAACATTGCCTCAGTGACGGCTGTGCTTGGTTCACCTGGCCAATCTGCTTATTCTGCGACGAAAGGTGCAATCATCTCATTCACCAAATCTGCTGCCAAAGAATTGGCACCGCAAGGGATTCGTGTGAATGCAGTGGCTCCTGGTATCGTAAAAACAGAGCGTTTTGCTGAACTTTATGAGAGTGACGGGGCAAAGATAGATCAGCGTATTTCACGCATAGGGCTGGGGCGACTTGGCTCACCTGAAGACATCGCTAATGCCTGTGCATTCTTGGCATCTGACAGGGCAAGTTATATCTCTGGAGAGATTTTAGGAGTCAATGGCTGCGCTTCGATTTAATTGATAGTTAGAATTATTGATGATACTAAATTTAGATAAGTGGTCTACGGACTCGTTTGCTGCTATTGACTCGCAGGGACAGCAACTAACTTATGGGGAGTTAAGGGATTTTGCGAAGCAGGTGGAGCATCTGATGCCTCCACGCTCATTAATGTTCCTGTTAGTGGAGAATAATGTGGGCGGTATTGCTTGGACAATAGGTGATATCTGTTCAGGGAACGTGCCGCTGATATTGAATGCCCATCTGGATGACAGTCTTTACAAGAGTTTGTATGACCTTTACCTTCCTCCTTTTGTTTGTGTCCCGTCAACAATGGCTGACCGGTTTCCGTATGAGTCCTGTACAAGCTTCTATGGCTATACATTGATGAAGACAGGGCATGAGACCTGTCCGATGAACAGCGAATTGTCGCACTTGCTACCTACGTCAGGTTCTACAGGTAGTCCGAAATTAGTGCGTCATAAGTATGAGAATATCGAGGCGGCTGCTCTGAACATCTCAACCTTCTTTGAACTTACAAATGAAGACCGTCCATTGATGGTACTGCCATTGTATTATACAATGGGACTCTCGATGGTGTTCAGCCACTTCTATGTCGGGGCTACCGTCCTTATTACCAATCAGAATATGACGGATAAGGGCTTCTGGCAGTTTATAAAAGAACAGAGAGCCACAAGTTTTACAGGAGTACCATATAGTTTCCAGATTCTTAATATGATGCGCTTCTTCCGCATGGACTTGCCAGATTTGACTTTGCTGACGCAAGGCGGTGGAAGGATGCCAAAGGAACTGAACTTGAAGTTTGCTGAGTATTGCCGCGACAACGGCAAGAAATGGATTGCAACCTATGGTCAGTCCGAGTGCACTGCCCGTATGGCATGGCTGCCTCCCAAATGGGCAATAGAGAAAGTTGGTAGTATAGGTGTTGCTGTCCCCAACGCAGAACTTTCCCTTGTTGATATGGATGGGAACCCAATCACAAAGCCTAATACGGAAGGTGAGATGTGTTACCGGGGTAAGAATGTAACGATGGGCTATGCTAAATGTCGGGAAGACCTTCGAAAAGGTGATGAGCGAAACGGCTTTATAAAAACAGGAGACTTGGCATATTTTGATGAGGATGGTTGCTATTATATTGTCGGACGCATGGGACGTTTCCTTAAACTATTTGGTATGCGGGTTGGACTGGATGAATGCGAACGTATTGTCAAAGGGAAGTACCCCAATCTGGAGTGTGCTTGTGTCGGTACGGACGAGAAAATGTTCGTTTACCTAACGGACGAGAACTACAAGGCTCCTGTTAAAGAAGAGTTAGTCGAAAGGTTAAAACTGGTAGCCTCGTCATTCGAAGTTAGGATCATAAAGGAAATCCCAAAGAACGAGGCGGGCAAGACCCTTTATGCACAATTGCCGGTATAATTTTATAACCAAGTGACAGGTTTGTCTTTAGATGTAGGTTACATAACAAATACGGTCTTTTCATCCCGAACCTATTGGATTCGCGCTCAGGAAGACGAGAACGTTTGGCTGGTAGATTGCGGAGATATAGACCGGGTATTGGAAATGTTGCCAGCACATGCAAGAATCAAGGGCGTTTTATTAACCCATATCCATTTTGACCATATATATGGTCTTAATGATTTGATCGAAATGATGCCTGAATGCCGTGTGTATACAAACAGAATAGGTAAAAGTGCTTTGGAGGATCCAAGACATAACTTTTCCCGCTATCATGTTGATGTGGAAGATTTCGTCTTCAAATATCCTGGTAATGTCGTAATCGTTGAAAACGAGGATAGAATAGAACTATCTAACTCACTATACGCTTCTGTCTATTATACACCAGGGCATGATGATACATGCTTGTGTTATTCTGTTGCAGATAGATTTTTCACAGGGGATGCTTTGATTCCTGGAATAAAAACAGTGACGACATTTCCTCATAGTGACAAGAAGAAGGCTTTAGAGTCTGAGCGTCTAATTGAATTAATTTCAGAAGGGATGGTAATTTGTCCCGGACATACCGTTATGTAATTACAGAATGTCATTAGAATATAATGAGAATAGAAACAAATAAAAAAATTGAGTATGAGTAATCTTGAAAAGTATCAGAATGCCTTTGTTGAAGTATTCGGGGCAAAATTAGAAGAATTAAATGATAACTATGGAAAAGAAACCGTAGGAGAGTGGGACTCAGTCCATCAGCTTAGCTTGATAGCACAGTTTGAAGAGTCTTTTGATGTGATGTTTGATCCTGAGGACATCATGGAAATGACCTCATACGCGAAGGGTAAGGAAATATTAAAGAAATACGAAGTAGAGCTCTAATGGCACGTTGGGAAATTAAAAATGTCAACATCGCTGGTGTTGCCATGGCAGTACCGGAACATACGGTGAAGACTGCAGACATTGACCTCTTTACACCAGATGAGGCTGAGGTCTTTGACAAAACCGTGGGCATCAAGTCACGTCATATTGCTCCAGATACGATGTGTGCCTCGGATATGTGTCAGGCTGCAGGGGAGAAATTACTTGAAGAACTTGGCTGGGATAAAGAAAGTATTAATGCTTTGATTTTTGAGTCAGTGACCGGTGATTACCGTACACCTCCAACATCATGCTTGCTTCAGTACCGTATGGGGTTGTCTGAAGACTGTTTCTGCGTGGACATTCCAATGGGATGCTGTGGGTGCATGTACGCGATTACTGTAGCCGGTAATCTGCTGACAACAGGTCAAATAAAACGCGCTTTGGTTTTGGTGGGTGACACAGCCCTTCGTATGGGGTCCATGAAAGATAAAAGCCGCGTACCCTTGTTTGGTGATGGCGGAACCGCACTTGCTTTGGAGTATGATGAGGCAGCCAATGACATTGTCATAGATTTTCACACATTGGGAAGCGGCTATGAAGCTTTGATGACACCTCATGGCGGTTTTCGCAATCCGGCAACTCCAGAATCTTTTATTTATGAGGATTTTGGTAATGGCATTGTTCGAGCTCCATATCACACCATGATTAATGGCATGAACGTATTTTCATTCGCTATCAGCAGACCCCCGAAGTCTGTAGAGAAGTTCTTAACCGACTATAGTATTGATCGCAATACCGATGTCGATTTCTTCTTGATACATCAAGCCAACAAGATGATTGTTGACAGGGTCGTGAAGAAATTGAAATTGCCTATAGAAAAGTGTCCTTATAATTTGGAGGAGTTTGGCAATCTCGGAGGTGCCAGCATTCCTTCACTGATGGTTACTCGAATTGCCGATAAACTTAGAAAAGAGCCTACAACCCTTCTGGGGTCTTCCTTTGGTTTAGGTCTTAGTTGGGGAACTATGTTGCTAAAGACAAAGCCAATGGTGATACCACCAATGATTGTGATATAGATATGACTATCAGATAATTTTGTCCTAATAATAGTTTAGGTTACGAGTCTTTTTCCTAAATGCAGATTTAATGCTCGTTATATGATAATTGAATAAATCTAACACGGATTAATTAAATGAAAGTATTGTCCAAAGGGCGGATATGGCTCTATAGTCTTTTAGTAAGGTTTCATGCATGGAAGCATAGAAAACTTTACGGAATGGATATTGGAGAAGGAGTACAAATTTCCAGAAAAGCTGAAATTGATAGGGGCATTAACCCCAAAGGAGTACATATAGGTGATTATACAAGAATTGCCAGTGCTCAGATACTTACCCATGACGATTGCAGGAATTTAAAAGCAGACGTTTATATTGGAAAGAATTGTTTTTTAGCATCAAGGAGTATAATTCTTCCTGGTGTGCATATTGGTGATGAAGTAATCGTGGGTGCTGGAGCAATAGTTACAAAAGATGTTCCGAGTAATTCGATAGTAGCAGGTAACCCGGCAAAGGTCATCAGAGAGGGAATTCGCTGCGGTCATTATGGTCGGATTTTAGAAGATGCTGAATAAATATCGACTGATTCCCAATATTAAGGTCAGTTACAACCTTCGAGATTTATTTGCCGCTCTTTTCATATCAAGCAAGAGCGACAAGTATGTTTTGCGTGTGTCCCAAACCTTAAGTGAGATGTTTGGTGGGAGATATGTGTTAATGACATCTTCAGGGCGTTCCGCTTTATATTATATCCTCCGCTATCTTCCACAAAACAAAGTGGTGATACCTGCGTACACATGCGATGTGGTGGTGGAGGCGGCCTTGTTGGCTGGCAAAACCGTCATATTTTCGCATATCGATGAGAATACGCTAAATGCAGATAATTATACACAATTGGATCCAGACTGCATAGTTATCGCTACACATCAATATGGTTTTCCTTGCAGAATAAAAGTAATTTGTGAAGAATGCAAACAGAAAGGAGCCGTTGTTGTTGAGGATTGTGCCGGGGCATTCGGAACGGTGATAGATGGGCAGCCCGTAGGAACCTTTGGTGATTTCGCCATATTCAGTTTCAACGCCTCAAAACTTATCAATTCACCATCTACTGGCGGTTTTCTCCTTGCGAAAAATGAAAATGACTACAATTCTTTGAAAGATACTATTATGTTCAAACCGTGTACTCTTAAGTACAAGGCAAAGAATCTCCTGAAAGCGATAGGCTTTTGTTTGGACAAGAACATGTTTGTTCATTACTGGCTCTCAAAGGCCATAAGGCATGATCCCTCTAAGGCACATATTGCAGCGAACCAATACTGCCCTAAGTCGGAAAAGCAGGTAGGATATAGGTTTGGTTTCTATGACTGGCAGGCATACGTGGTGCTGAAACAAATCAGAAAGCTGCCAGAACTGATAAAGAGGAGGGATGAACTTAAAAAAACGTATAGTGATAATCTTATTCCGTTTTTTCAAAATTGCCATTTCAATAGGCAAGGAGCAAGTATTAGATATCCAGTGCTCTTAAAGAATCGGGACAAGATACGCTTAAAAGCTAGAGCAATGGGCATAGAGGTGGGCTTTGGATTTGAACATTTTGTATGCCCTGATAATTTTGAGAAAGAACTCGAAATAGGTAAACAGATAGCCTATCTTCCTTATAGCAGTCACTTTCGAAAAAAAGAGATAAATCAAATTGTCAAAGTGTTAAATCAAGTGTCTAATGAGCAGAGTATTAATTCTTGACACAGGAACACAAGGGTATATTACAGCTAAATCGCTGAAAAAAGCAGGGCATTTCGTATGCTTGTTATTTAAAAGCAAGCATAATTATGCGGACGATTCGAGGTATGTTGATGTAAAATTCCAAACTAATGCACCATACGATAATAAGTATTTGGAAACGGTTAAGGGAATCATCCAAGAACAACGCATTGAAGCTGTCATCCCTATGTCGGACTTCTCATCTCGATTCTTGAGTGCAAATAAAGATACTTTGGCCTCGGTGGTAAGGTATGTACTACCAGGAATAGAAGTGTTTGAAAGAGGGTATGACAAGAACTCTCTGATGGCCCTTTGCACCAAGAACGAATATCCCCATCCACAGACTATCAATGATGTGACAAGCCTTGATGGTCTTGATTTAGAAACCCTGAAGTATCCACTCTTAATAAAACCAAATCATACCTGTGGGGGGCGTGGAATGACTTTGGTGAAAAATAGCGAAGAACTAAAATCAAAATTTGACAAGGTATACCAGCAATACGGGGACTGCCACTTACAGGAGTATATCCCACAAGGTGGAGCGCAGGTCGAAGTGCAGTTATATATTAATAAGCAACAGGAACTGGTGGATTCTTCTGTGATTTATAAGTATCGCTGGTATCCTGAGAAAGGAGGTAGCAGTTGCTGTGCAACTTCCATAAAAAATGACAAGGTGGTAGATGTTTGCTATCGCCTGTTGAAGGACATCGGATGGATAGGGTTTGCAGACTTTGATACCATTGAAGATCCCAGAACGGGAGAATTGCTTGTGATGGAACTGAATCCACGTGTTCCTGCATGTGTTAAAGCCGCAGTGGTATCAGGAATTGACTGGCCAAATATTATTCTGAACGAATATCTGGGCCTACCTTATAAAAAAGTAGAGTTTAAGCCCGGCGTTTTGGTAAAGCACCTTGGCTTTGAAACTCTTTGGTTTTTTTACTCAAAAAACAGACTCAAGTCCAAACCATCCCTCTTAAAGGTGTTTGGCAAAAATGTTTATTATCAGGATCTGGACTGGAGCGACCCAATACCTTTTATAAAAGGAAGTTGGCATAATTTTAAAAAACAATTGAGTCCTTCTTTCCGAAAAAGTAAATCAGGAACAAGATGAATATATTAAGTTTTGATATAGAAGAGTGGTATCTTGAACAAATATTGCATGGAGGACGCTCTTTTCGCTATAAACAGTTTGATGAAACGTTAACAAGGGTTTTGGAAGAACTGGATAGTCTTGGTATAAAGGCGACGTTTTTCTGCGTTGGTAAATTGGCAGTCAATTTCCCACAGGTACTCCGAATTATTGCAGCGCAAGGGCATGAGATAGGTTGTCATTCAAATGAGCATACATGGCTGAACAAGATGACAGAGAGGCAACTCAAAGATGACACGTTAAACGCAATTAAATCGCTGGAAGATATTGTTGGCGAAAAAGTGGTTAGTTATCGGGCTCCAGCTTTCTCCATTACTCAAGACAATAAATGGGCTGTTAATATTCTTGCAGAGTGTGGCATTGAAAACGATGCTTCTGTTTTTCCGACATTGCGCGATTTTGGCGGATATAAAAATTTTCCGCAGGATACTCCTTGTGTTATTCGTCATGATGGGGTGTCTCTTAAAGAGTATCCTATAAGCTTGGCGACAATTATGGGAATAAAAACAGCGTATTCGGGTGGCGGATATTTTAGATTACTACCTTATTGGTTTGTTTCGAGAACAATAAAGAACCGAGATTACAATATTTGTTACTTTCATCTGTCTGACTTGATTCCCGAAAAGAAACGGATGATGACAAAAACCGAGTATGAGGATTATTTTAAGGAGCCAGGAACCCTTAAAAATAGAATGATGCGTTACCTAAAGAGCAATATTGGGACAGGTGACTGCTATGGTAAACTGATACAATTGCTATCCTGCCATGATTTCTCTAGTATTAGAGATTGTGAATACAATTGGAAGGATGCAAAAATTATAGAGTTATAGGACCTCTAAACAATATATTTTAGGAATGTCTAAAAGAATAATCGTTTTATTATTTTTTATTTGTTGTTTGTTGGCAGGCCATTGTTATGTCAATGAACAGCATGTTTATCCACAAACGATTTTAATAAGTCATAATCAAGGAGTTGATGATTATTCTGCTATTATTCAAGAAGCTTTAAACTTAAAGCCTGAGCGTATTGTTTTTGGTCCAGGTAACTATTCGTTCTCTAATGTGGCGATTAAAGGTAACGTGGAAATAGTAGCTGATGGAGATGTCGTCTTTCATCCTGTTTCTGTGCCCCAAGCTTTTGAGGAAACAGGGTTGCATATGTATCAATCTATGTTTGTTGCCAACAATGTGGATAGCATTACGTTAAAAGACATCAAGTTTATAGGGAACACTACTAATACTGTTATTAGCTCTGGCTTCAAGACATCGACATACTACTCTGGACCGATAGTTTTTTTTGATAATGCGAAGTATGTATCCGTATCCGGGTGTTTGTTTAATAATATTGAAGGATGCTCATGCTGTAGCAATGGTTATACGTATTACGGCAATAAGAAAGGGTTGTTGTTATGCTTGTATGATGTGGATGATTTTTGGTTTGATAATAATGAAATATCATCCTGTCGTCATGATGAACAGGTGTGGAGTATTGCAGTAAAAAAAGAACGTAAAAGACTAACGGTTCATTTTATAAACAACTATATTCATGATGAGAAGCCAAGTGTGGATTCGAGTGTTTTTTCGTGTGTAGCGGGAAATGTGTTTGTAAGAAATAATTTAATAGAGCGTTTCCATTATAAAGGAAGTATTTTCAACTTGTTCGGTACAGTTGTTTATGCAGAAAATAATACAGCTAAAGATTCTTATGCTACATCAGTCTTTGATACTAGCGAATATGGCTATTTCTTTACTGATTCGGTTATTGTGAGGAACAATAAAATAAGTGTTCTGAATTCTCAGATGATTGCAACACATGCAAACTATATTGAGTGTTCTGATAATGTTTTTGAGGGAATTTCCATGCTTGTTTCAGAGAATCAACCAGTTGCTTCAAAATCAAGGTATAGTTATTTTTATCAGAAAGAATCACCTAAATTTGCTAATTCTAATGTCATAATAGAGAGAAATATTTGTGATTTTACTCATTATGATCCGTCGTTGAGCATTCTTTGGCCAGAAAGGTATGCCTCAGGTATTTTCATTATGCCATATTACAATATTGGAAGGAATATAACAATAAAAAACAATGTTTTCCAGTCGTTTAGTGCGGGTGCCAATAATGATAAATCCATGTCGTTTAGCTGTAACACAATGAAGATAGCAAATATGAACAATATAGTGGTGGAAGATAATATTATAAAAGGCTCATGGTATCATCCAAAGTCTTCTAAATATACCACTCCCATCGTTATTGAGATGGAGACGCGCAATTTCCCCAATTGCCTTGATAAGTATAATTCTTTTGCAAATATTGGGAGCATCTGTATAAGAAATAATAAGTTTGAACCTAACTCGTCTAATTGCACTGTTTTATCAATTGGAAGGACCTTCAATAAGGAAAAATTACGAATAGGAAAGCTCGTAATAAACCAGAATAGAGGCAACGTTGCTGCTCCTGTGCTATATGATTCTTTTGCTGATGAGATTATTTATGACGGTATCTTCAGTACAGACATGACTATACCAAGGAATTTCAAGGAATAGTGTTTAACAATATGTAAGGAATAATAAAGGAGTTGTTAATCATGTATAAACATTTTTTTAAACGTTTTTTGAGTATAATTGGTGCAATTTTAGCCCTGGTTCTTATAGGATGGCTAATTCTGCTTGTCTGGTTGTTGCTGCATTATGCCAATAAAGGTGCAGGAGCATTCTTTTTACAGGAACGGCCAGGAAGAGGTGGGAAAATCTATAATGTGATTAAATTCAAGACTATGACGGATGAACGTGATGCAGAGGGTAAACTATTGCCTGATGCTCTGCGTCTGACTAAGGTGGGGAGGATTGTCCGCAGCCTGTCAATAGACGAACTGCCTCAACTTATTAATATTTTGAAAGGAGACATGTCGTTTATCGGTCCAAGGCCCTTGTTGGTAAAATATCTGCCATTATATAATCAGGAGCAGATGCGTCGTCATGAAGTCCGCCCTGGCATAAGCGGGTGGGCACAGGTGAATGGGCGTAATACGATTAGCTTTACAAAGCAGTTTGAATATGATGTTTATTACGTGGATCATTTGACTTTTTGGTTAGATGTGAAAATATTCTTTATGACCATCTTTAAGGTATTTAAACGAGAAGG
>AUXO012361561.1_pt1 | contig 18302 bp, 9 predicted proteins | sample 768731 | NCBI WGS metagenome assembly AUXO01 (sample SAMN02715735, study PRJNA202380) | gut metagenome | biome: sheep rumen | host: Ovis aries | place: New Zealand: Palmerston North
TGTAACACCAGATCGTTTTGCTGATAGTGCCCCAAACGAATGAAATTAGCTCCCATATCCTTTATCATCTGTAGTTCGCGACGGATCTGTTCATCTGTCATCGCTGCGCCCACCCCTGCATGGTCTTCATGACGGTGGGTACCATTGAGCAACAGCCGTTGCCCGTTGAGATAGAACGGTCCGTGTTCCTTAAACTCAAACGTACGGAAGCCAAATTGCTTTTCTATCAGTTGCTCACCATAACGGATACGCGCTGTATAGAGCTGTGGACTGTCCACATCCCACAGCACAGGTTGTTTGATGGTTATAGGCTGGTGATTACTTCCTTTATACACACTTTTACCATTAGGGGCTACAATTTCTACCTTTAATGGAAGCAATCTATCGATACTCACCTGATTTCCCTGCACATCAATACGTACATCCTCTATATACTGCTTAGGCATATACAGTAGATTAACATGCCGATACAAGCCGCCATAGAGACAGAAATCCGACAGGTTAGAAGGAATCATCTGCACATCACGGCTGTTATCGCAACGTACCACGATAGGAATCTGACCGTTTCCAAACCGGGTGATATCAACCGTCCAGCGATCATAGCCACCTACATGTGCTCCAACCATGGTGGTATCGACATACACCGCTGTTTTCTGTCCTGCTCCCTCGAATTCAATCAGCGTATGCCCTTCGGGGTATGGGTTCTTGACCTGCAAGGAGGTGCGATACCAGGCGCCTCCTTGGTAGTATTTCACATCTGGATCAACACCATCCTGCGCATTATAACAATGAGGCAGCGATACCTTCTGCCACACCTCTGGAGCATCTTGCCGGGCAAACTGCCAACCATTGTCAATACAAAGTTTAACCTGCGCGCTGGCCGTAGTAGCCAACGCACAGGTCGTCAGTATGAATCGAGAAACAGTTTTCAACATAGCTATAGTCTTCTTATTTTAATCGCTGACAGGCAGCCGCCAGGACTGAATGTAACGGCGATATGATTATTTGTATTATCGACCAGATATCTGCGACGCACAGCAGTGAAAGGCTGGAGCGATGTCAATGCAGACTCTATCACCTTTCCATTAGCATAAACCACAAAACCACCAGCAGTTGCTGTTGTTTGCTCTCTTCTGTCAAGCAGATAGGCACTCGCTGCTTGGGGGTGGCGTATATCAGCGAAGAGCAGTTCCAACTCATACACGCCAGGGGGCACATCAAAACGGTATGCCTCCATCCCCTCTCGCATGGTTTGGTAAAGCGGTCCATCAGGCGTTTGGTATATCTCTGTTTGTGTCTGGATGGCTTTACCGCCAATATACCCCCAGCCACCCTTGGTATAAGGTCTGTCGGGCAACCAGGTCACGCCTGTAGCATCCGACTGGAAATGACAATTACTGCCTATATTCACAGCCCACTCGCTGTTGGGCTGTGCATAGGTTACGGTGGTCACATCTTCGGTATTGCCGGCAACAGCACGCAATATATTATTGCCGTCAACAAAAGTCACATCGAACACAGCCAGGCAGTTTTCCACCTTCTTTCTCCCCAGAGACCGACCTTGATGTATCAATTCGACTTCCGGCAGGTTTGAATATACTTTCACCGGCATCTGACGTTCAAGTGAAGTACGTTCAGCCCAGTCGCGCGTGGCAATATGAGCCACCGCTTTTCTAGTCCATAGAGCTTGGAGATAATAGTACACATCCTTAGGTTGCCGGTCGTTGGTCACCAGTCCCTTATTATTGATTCGCGGCATCGACTCATCCCGATTTGCCGAAGCGAAATCGATAAAGTTCCAATAGGCCGCCCCACAGACATAAGGGGTCTGCTCTATCACAGGCAGGTAATGTTCAATATAGCGCTGTTGGTAGTCCATCGAGAAGTCGAAAGCCACGGCACTGGTGGGATTATGCAGTCGAAGATCACTTCCTGCCCCATATTCGCTCACCAGGATGGGATGTGCAGGTTGGTTACGATGCTGTTGTTCCAAGAAACGTTCGAAGCCGTTCATTTCGGAGCCATACCACCCTTGATACAGGTTCCAGCCCACCACTTGTGGTATATCACTCAAGCCCAACTTATTGTAATCGTTACTGCCATGAAACGCCATCACACTTGTGCGTGTAGGATCTTCCTGATGCACTATACGTTCCAAGCGCCGTGCCAAACGAAGCGTACGCTGAATAGCGGAATCAAGTTGTTCGCCTTTAAATAGGCGCTGTGTCTGCAGTAAGATCTCGTTCATATACCCCCAGAGGATAACAGATGTATGACTTTTATGCTGTCGGATCATCTCACGTAGTTGACTCTCACAGTTCTTGGCAAACCACTCGTTGTCGGGCACCATATCCACCACAGGAATCTCTTCCCATACCAACATTCCCTCACGATCGCACGACTCCAGCAGGGCATCGTCCTGCGGATAATGTGCCAAGCGCACAAAGTTTACCCCCATCTCCTTCATCAAACGGAAGTCGCGACGGTGCTGGTCATCATCGAGAGCGATGCCGAATGGTTTCTGATCCTGATGGATACACACACCATGCAGTTTGTAAGGCTTACCATTCAGCAAGAATCCCCTATCAGCATCAAAGGCATACCAGCGCACCCCTACATACCGTTCCTGACAATCGTAGATAGTCTTGCCATCTTTACTCTGCAGAACCGCTACCACCTTATATAGATATGGTGACTCAGGTGTCCACAGCTGTGGACGCTGAGGCCATGGCAGAACCAGTTTCGTAACATGATCAGCCTTACTACGGCCTTGCGCAAGCACTTGTCCTTCAGCATCAAGGAGTTGACATCTTACCACACACCCTTTAGCCTCTGCCACCTTGCAGTCTACCGTCACACGACAAGTGTCAGCACTCACATTCAGCCCATCAATCACCTCAAAGTGCTGTGCAGACTTTTCTACGAGCCACACATCGCGATAGATTCCCCCCATAAAGGTAAAGTCGGCGGAAACGGGCGCAATGGCCTCATCATGATTTGAGACGCTGATCTGCAGTTTGTTGCTCCCCTCATTCAGGAAGGGTGTCAGGTTAAAGGCGAAAGCCGTATAGCCTCCGATGTGGCGGCCAACGGACACGCCGTTAACCAGCACCTGAGCCTGTTTGAAGGCCGCATCAACCTTCAGCCAGGTCTCGCGCTCCGTTTTTTTCCACTCCAACTGGCGCTCATAAGTAAAACATCCCCTACGGTAGTTCTTCGTCACATAAGCATCGGCATTCCAGGTATGTGGCAAGTTGACAGGTTCGCCTTCGAATGTCCAACCATCGTTAAGCGATTTGAACTGTGCATATGCCTGCCCCCAGAGGAGTGCAGACAGGAGAAGGAAGACGGATCTGACTGTCATTATTTGTATTGTTTTGAACGGTGAAGAGCCTCTAAATAATAGTAGTCGGCATAGTTGATGGGCACATCAATCTCATCTTTGGCCGGATAGTTGCCTGTAGAATGAAGGAGCAGGAAGCCTTGCATGGTATTAGGTTCAGGCCTATATCCTGTGACCAAAGACAAGATGATTCTATCAGCGATACGACGATACACCTTTGCCTTATCAGCATCAGAATAAGAAGCCAGTTCATATAATCCTGAAGCAAAGACTGCGGCAGCAGATGCATCACGAGGTGCATGGGGTATCTGTGGATCGCGCATGTCCCAATAAGGAATGAGGTCCTCGGGCATATCCTGCTGCGAGAAGAAGAAACGTGCTATCTTCTGAGCCTGTAGCAGATAAGCCTCATCATGGGTATAACGATAGCACATGGTGAAACCATACAATCCCCACGCCTGTCCACGGCTCCATACCGACTCATCGAATAGTCCCTGATGGGTTATACGCTTGATGACCTCACCGCTTTCCGGATGATAGTCCACCACATGATACGATGAGCCATCAGCACGGAAATGATTCTTCATCGTTGTATTGGCATGACTCACTGCCATCTCATAATATCGTTTGTCGTTAGTTAGTTTCGAAGCCTCGAACAACAGTTCCAGGTTGAGCATATTATCGATGATGACCGCATACTGCCAACGGCCAGGTGTTCCCCAACTCCAGCTACGGATGCAACCCACGTTCTCATTGAAGCGGGTAGCCAGACTCTTGGCAGCCTGAACGACGACATCACGATACGACTGTTCGCCTGTCTGTTCCCAAGCTTTGCCAAACGAGTTGTAGACCATAAACCCTAAGTCGTGACTGCCTCTGCTAAGTTTCACCCGTTCGATGGGCCACGTGTTGCTGACCGCCTGCTCACGCCAGAACGGGTCGTGTGAATACCGGTACATCTGCCACAGTTCACCGCTAAAGAAGCCACAACACCAATCAGGCACCCGCACTGTTCGCAACGAGCCATCCTTCTCTACGCAACGAGGCATCAGATCCCATATCTTCTTCTCCTTACGTTGTTTGTCTACCTGTTCCAGCTGATAGCGCAGTTGTGTGTCGGCAGCAGCAAAGGCATGATCTGTTTCGTCGGGCATAAAATACAATAAGAAGAAACGGTCGGTGAAACGCTTCACGACATGTTGTTGTGCCAGTTGCTGATAGTCGGAACGCTGGGGGTTCAACAGATACAGCCGATACAGATCCTGAGCCAGCAGGTTCTGTTTGTAGTCCCACTCACTTATCTGTTTGTAAGGCCAGGCTTCCACTTGTTTTCCAAGATAGGTGGCCAGGAAGTCGGCCGCCTTCTCCAACAAAGGCCATGCTTCGGGCTGCATCTTGAATGAGACAGAGCGTGCTATCTGGAACACATCGATGATATGACTCAGGTTATATTGCGAATAACCAAAGGCCAGCGTCCGTCTGAGTTCACGAGGCTGTCGGCCATCAGGTTCTATCTGTGGCAGCATGCGCTTAGCATAGAACTCGCTCAGATACTGCCTGAGTACCTTCTGATTACCAACATACTTGGCATAGGCAATCACCTGCACATCGCGAGCCGTAGAGTGATTATTCAACTGCTGCCCCTCCTCAATGCCCTGCTCACTGGTAAGTATCCAATTGAGGAACTTAGAGAACCACTGTTTCATGGCTTTTGAGTCTTTGTCGGTAAACGCCTTTGAATGCTCTAGCAGTTGGACTGCATCCAGCATCTCCACAAACGAGTAACCATCAATCACACCATAACAGCGCCCTTTTCCACCAAACTTCCCAGGAATGGTCTGTGCATAGCTCAGATTGGGATTCATACGGGTGTCAGCATTCAAGAACCACACACGCAATTGCTGCACTGCTTTCTGGGCATAGCGCTCGTCACGACTGAAATACCAGGCCAAAGAGAGTGTTGTTACACGCCCTGCCATCTCAGCCAGTTTAGGACGGTCGTAATTTTCCAGTTCTGGATTAGACACGCCATCACGCACGATGTAAGGCAAGCCATCCGGCTCGTTTGGATCGGGCCAGTAGTAGCGCGCCAGACTCAGATAGTCATGCTTATCGCCGCTAATTGCAGCACGCTCTTTCTGTATTACCGATACAGGTTTTGCCTGCATCTGTGTCTCTGCCTCATCTATCAGTTGGTGATATGCTGTAGCATAGGCTGGCTGTTCCAGACAGCATTTAACCTGGGCCAGGTGCGCACCGTCCCAAATGGACTGCGCACCGGCCTTAGCTACAAACAAAACCAACTGTATGAATACAACTAACCTATAATTCTTCATATCATCATTACTGGATAGTAACCTTTACCTTGTAGTTTTGTGTAAAACAATGTACCTCATACTGGCTGTTGATATGATTAGGCGTATAGATAACGCCATCGGTCGAGCCATTAGAGATTTTCAACTTACCGTCGGCATCCACATCCTTCGGATTGAATGTCATGACGGTCACATCACCCTTTGCACCTTGCAAAGCCTTCAGAAAGATGTGCTGTACACGATGGTTATCGGTGGTGTCGTTACCTGTCAGTTTCCACAGCATGCTGAAAGCGCCGCTCTCATCGGGCTGCAACTGATTGCCACTCTCATCGACTATCAGGAAGTCGGTTCCCAGCACCAGACTGGTATCGACATAATAGAATGACTCGGCATCGAATGAGCGCGAACCGGCGCACCAGAACTGAACAGGAATCTGGACGGTCTGTCCCTGGGCAACACTATAAGCCACATTATTGTTCAGTTTTCCCCAATCCTGGAAGCCAAAATAGAACACGTTCTCTGTTTCTGGGTTATCATTTCCCCATGCATCGTCGCTGCAACTGGAGAGCGACATGCCTGCGACCATCATGCTGAAAGCACAGATCAGCTGGTATATTTTATTCTTCATATATGACGTTCTTTTTAAAAAGTTTGTGATTATTTACCATTCGGGATTCTGTGCCACGCTACCCTCTGACGTAGCAATCTCGTAGGTAGGTATGGGGTAGTAGTAGTCTCTGGCAGGATTGAACGAACGGGTACTGGCCTCCTCAATCACATAGATATCGGCCTGGTCGCACACCTTCTGTCCCTTATACATGCCCCCCTCAGTTGTAAGGCGGCTCTGAAGGTCTTCACGCTGAGCATTCGTATCATCCTCATTATACTTCAGTCCGAGCATGGTTACCGGCAGGACTTTCTCGGCAATCTTCCAACGGATGATATCGTTATAACGCAAGCCCTCATCGATGAACTCTACCAGACGCTCACGACGGATCTCGTCGCGTATATTCAGTCCGTTCTGTGTAGCGAAGCTGTTAGTGAGTCGGGCTTCGAAACCGCTACGGGCACGAACCGCATTCACGGTCTGATCCAACTGCTGATCGGTGATGCTGCCATGGAGTTCATAGAGTGCTTCAGCATACGACAATAACACCTCGGCATAACGGATAATCATCTTATCAACCGTTTCCTTGCTGTTTGTCGTCCACTCGTCAATCATAAAGCCCTTCTTGATGCCATAGCCATTGCCATGCTGGTTGCTAAATGGCATGTAGCCACCCTTATAGGCCTCTTCGTCCTTATGGTAGATCGTCATGGCCAATCGTGGGTCACGGTTCACGAAGATATCATCATAGTGTGTCTCTGGAACAAGAGCCAGTGAGCTCTTCTCACGAGGCAGTCCGTCGGTATACAGATACTGGTCGATAGTCTGACGCGTTACACTGACACCGTTCTCCAACTGACGCGAGTTACCATGCATGATGGTAGCGCCAGCGCCGTTAGGTCCATACACCTTTACAAACAGATTCTCCTTATTCTGTCGGCCCTCACCATCGAAGTAGAACAGTTTCTGATAGTCAGGATAGAGTGCATGCTTACCACTCTGAATGATTCGTTCTGCAGCATCTACAGCCATCTTAAGATGAGCCTTTGAATCGCTGTTCAGCCCGTGATACTTCACGAAGGTACCCTCATAGAGACCGATACGCACCATCAGCGCACGGGCAGCCGACTTAGAGACACGTCCCCAGTCGGCCTCGCTACTCACCGCGTCGATCTCTGGCAACCACTTCTCGGCAAACTCCAGGTCACGGTAGCACTGCTGGATAACCTCTTCACGAGGTGTACGAGCCATTTTGATGTCGGGGTCGCTGGTAGAATCGAATGCTTTCAGTATCAAGGGCACATCGCCATATTTCTTGACCAGATCGAAGAAGTGGTAGGCACGGAAGAAGTAAGCCTCAGCTATCCACCTGTTCTTCTGGGCATCGGTAAGTGGTGCCACGCTGCCCTTCGTTATGATATTGTTGCACACACCTATTCTATTATAAGGGTTGGTCCAGTCGCCAGATGTTGAAGGCAGGCTCCAGTTACCACTCGATGTGCCGTTAGCAGCCGTACCGATGAGATCATCGGCACGACGATCATGGTCAAAACCAGGCAAGTCTACATATAATTTATTGCAAGCGCCACGCAAGTCAGTCTCACTCTGCCAGAATGTGTTATCTGCCAGCGTGGTTTCCGGTAGGCGGTCGAGTTCACAGCCTGTGAGCATCATCATACCACAAAGAGCCCCTGCAGCCCAAACGGTCTTAAATATCATCTGTTTCATATTTCTTCTTTTTCAAAATTGATTATAATGTAATATTCACGCCAAAAGCCCATGTACGGAAGAAAGGATAGTAGTTACGTCCTACATTATTGCCCGACTCCGGATCAAACACTTTCAGAATGTCAGACTTTTCCCATACATCGTTTCCACTGATGTAAACGCGCAGTTTCTGGATGTAACGCTTTGAGACAGGAATGGTATAGCCCAACGTTACATTCTTCAGACGCAGATAGGCAGCGTTCTGCACCCATTTATCCGATGGCTGGAAGTTGAACATATCACCATTGTAATTGTAAAGACGTGGCCAGAAGGCATCAGGGTTATCCTCGGTCCAGTAGTCGCGATGGATGGTCCAAGGCATCTGATGGGTGCGGCCAAAGGGGGCGATAGCTTCTGTATCTATAAGTAGTTTGCGTTTTCCAACACCTTGGAACATCATCGCGAAATCGAAGCCTTTCCACTGAGCAGAGAGATTCAGACCATAGAGATAACGTCCATTGGCATCACCCAGATAAACCAAATCGCCATGATTCTCCTTTGTTCCATCGCCGGCACCTACCTGATGACCTATATTTCCATCCTTATCGGGCAGTGAGAGGTAGCGCACGTCACCAGCGCCAACCTTACCATCGCTGAACGACTTGTAGCCAGGATGCGCTTCCTTGTACTGCTTATATTCATCGAGACTGCTCCAGTAGCCATCGGTCTTGTAGCCCCATATGGTATTCATAGCATACCCCTCAAGCAAGCCAACTGTACCGGCATAAATCACGTTTGCACCATCATACTCCATCAACTTGTTCTGTGCATCCGAGATATTGAAGGCCACTTGATAGTGGAAATCACCGATGCGATCGTTCCACTTCACCTCGAACTCCCATCCCCAGGTTTTCAGCTTACCGACATTGACATTAGGAATACCAATACCGATGGTATGCGGCAACTGCAGTTTCGACAGCATATCGTTGTTGTACTTCCAATAGTAGTCGAACGAAGCGTTCAGACGGCCATTCAGCAAACCGAGGTCGATACCCACATTAGTGGTCTCGATGGTTTCCCAAGTCTTATCCTTTGAAGCCAGCTGGCTCTGATAGTACGACTTCTCACCCATATAAACCGTGCTCTGTGCAATGGTGGGAATATAGTCGTAGAGTCCAAGAATGGCACCATTACCCAATTGTCCCCAAGAGGCACGTAGCTTCAGATTGCTCACCCAGTCGAGTTTAAACCACTCTTCCTGGCTGACACGCCAAGCAGCCGATACAGAAGGGAAGGCTTTCCAGCGCTTCTCTGGTGCCAGGCGCGACGAGCCATCATAGCGGATATTGGCCTCGAACAGGTAGCGGTCGGCATAGTTATAGTTCAGGCGTCCGAAGTACGACATCATCGACCATGGGGCAATATTATCGCTCAGAGAGGTGTTGGTAGCCTCAGCAGAATCATAGTAGTTAAACGAATAGAAATCATTCGAGTTCATATTCTTGGCTGTTGCCGAGAACTCATCCTTGCGATAGTTCTCGTAAGAGGTACCGGCTAACAGTTTGAAGTTATGACGCTTCACATCGAACTCGTAGTTCACGGTAGCCTCAAACAGATCGTGGAAATCATTGTTCTTGATACGATAGAGCTGATTAGGGTCGTTGTACGACTGACGCTTGTTATTACCAGTCATGCCATACCACACCAGATAGTGACGCTCGGTGCGCCCTGTGTAGTAACCGGCACGACGGCTGGCACTCAGGTTGATACGCAACCCTTTCAACAGGTTCTTAATGGTCAGATCGCCTTTACCGATAAAGCTCTCGTAAAGGGTCTCTGCCTGCCCACCCTCTTTCATCAGTTGGATGGCATTGAACTGCAGGTCGCCATTATAAGGATTCACGTCATGGTTCACATCCTCTTCCGGATTATACAGCAACTGACGAGATCGTGAGCCATAGAGATTGTTCAGGATAGCACCTGCGCCTGCTGAGGGCGCATTATTCTTCTTCGACTGATACTGCACATTCACACCAACAGCCAAATACTTGTTAAGTTCTGCGTTCACCTTGGCATGCAGGTTTACTCGGGTATTGTCATTCTTGCCATACTTCAGCATACCATTCTTATAGAAATAGTTGCCTGAGATCAGATAATTGATTGTCTTTGAACCACCCGATACCGAGATGCTATGATTGGTCTGGTCAGAATGACCGCGTGTTCCCTCATCCACCCAGTTGGTTGCAGAAAACTGATCCCAACGGCCGTTACTGTTGTTGGGGCGGTAATTGAAGTTGCGGTTGCCCACCCAGCTCGACTGCTCCGGGTTCCACTCCGGTTTACCACCTTGATTCTGTCGTCCGATGTTGATCCAATCCTGCTCTTCCCATGCAGGCAGACGCTCTGGCATATTGCCTGGCAGGTTAGTGGCATAATAGCCGCTATAGCTGATTTTAGGTTTTCCTTCATTACCATTCTTAGTGGTAACGAGTACAACGCCAGCAGCCGCTCTGGCACCATAGATGGCACAGGCAGCAGCATCCTTCAACACCGAGATGCTCTCGATATCCTCTGCATTCAGTAACGAGAGGTCGCCCTCTACGCCGTCGATGAGCACGAGTGTTGAGGTTGAGTTAACAGATGAGAAGCCACGTATACGCATGCCGCTGGTCTCATTACCAGGCTCACCGCTACTACGTAGCACAGCCACACCTGGCAGTTCACCCTGCATGGCATCGAGCACATTGCTCGATGGCTTGGCAGCCAGTTTCTCTCCATCAACGGCTGATACCGCACCAGAGAGGTTCACCTTCTTCTGTGTGCCATAGCCCACCACGACGATCTCGTTCAACGTTTTGTCGTCTTCTGCCATCAGGATCTGTCCTTGGGCCTTGGCTGGCGACAGGCGCAGACTCTTATAGCCAATAAACGAGAATTGAATGGTTGCACTCGATTTGACGCCTGTAAGGACAAAATGACCATCAAAATCGGTCACTGTCCCATTCGACGTACCTTGTTCCAGTACACTGACACCTATCATAGGCTCACGTGTACTCATGTCGAGCACGGTACCCTTAATGGTCTGAAGGCCTTGCGCCCATGCGCTGGTTCCCATGAGTAGTAACATACAGCTCATCAGCATCAGCTGTATGCCCTTTGTTGATAATGTTTTTGTTCTCATATAAAAACAGGTATTTAGTTGGATAATAAAAAAAATTGATGCCGCAAAATTAAGCCTTATCTCACTTCAACACAAACTTTCTGCCACATCTCGATTACAACAAACCCGCACAAGCACTACATCACGATTTTCTCACCAAAAACGTATCTATCTATTTACCAGTGCATTATATCCAATAATCACCACATCAGGCACACATGATTATTTTCTCAAATACTATTGCACATTCCAATAATTATGTTTATCTTTGCCAAAAAATAAAATCGACATGAAGAAATGGCTGTTATTTCTTATCGCTATCGTTACAATGCCGGTAGCAGCACAAAGTCCTTGGCAGAGAGACGTGGTGAACTATTCGCGCCAGTCATATCACTCAGGCAACCAGAACTGGCAGATAGGTCAAAGCCCTGAAGGGTGGATGTATTTTGCGAACAACAATGGTCTGCTGGAATACGACGGTGCTAACTGGAACACCTACCCGCTGCCAGGCAACACCAAGGTACGTTCGGTGCTACCTGTGGGTGACACCATCTATGTGGGTGCATTGGGACAGTTTGGTCGATTTGTGCGCAACACCAAGGGCAAGATGATCTATCAGGACCTGTCAGGCCATCTGGGCGAGAAAGAGCAGGTGAACGTATGGCATATACACCGCATTGGCAACGATGTTTTTTTCCAGACCGACGGTACATTCTTCATCAATGATTACAAGACCAAGATGGCCGCTCACCCTGGCATACACTATTCAACTGTTGTATATAACAAATTATATATCACCTCCTCAAAAACAATCTCGGTACTTGTTGGCAAACAGTTTATACCGCTGCAGGGCATTGATATCAGTCAGATGTCGAGCATTGTGGCCATACTGCCCTGGCAGCAGCAGCTGCTCATTGTGACCAGCAACAAAGGTCTGTTTCTGTATGGCAACAATAAGCTACAGCCGTTTCATGTGGCTGGCGTCACAGATTGCAAGCAGCTATCGTGTGCAGCCCTCTCGGGTACCACGCTGGCATTAGGTACGTTGCAGGATGGTGTCATTATCATAGACCTCAACAGTCATCAGACAGAGCGGATATCCACCAACAACGGCTTACAGAACAAGACGGTGCTCTCGGCAGCCTTCGACAACGATCATAATCTCTGGCTGGCACTCGACAACGGTCTCGACTGCATCCAGCTCCATTCGCCCCTGCGATTCCTTAACAGCAGGATGTCGCTCATAGGTAGTGGCAACTGCAGCATCGCCTATCAAGGCCAACTCTATTTCGGAACAAACCAAGGGCTGTATGCCATGGAGGGCAACCAGATACGATTCATCGAGGGTACAGGCAGTCAGGTGCTCAGCCTCGACACCATTGGCGGGCAACTTTTCTGTGGCGGTCGGCAGTTCTTCCTCAATATCAACGGGAAACGCATCACCCATTACAACAACCGTGGCGTATGGGCAGTACGCCGTCTGCCAGGCCACTCGGATATACTACTCACCAGTTCCTACTGGGGATTGCGGCTCATGCGCTTGACGCCTCATGGCTGGCAGATGGCTGAAGAGATTAAAGGTGCCAATATCTCGGCCAAAACATGTTATATCGAAGAGATGACCAATGCCGTATGGGTGGCCAACAAGGAGAAAGGTCTCTACCGCCTCACGCTCTCCGATGATCTGCTGAGTGTAACACACAAAAAATGCTATAACTCGGCAACCCTACCCAAGGGTAACAACGTATCGATAGCCAAGGTTGACGGTGAACTGGTGATAGCCAGCCGCCAAGGCCTTTTCAGTTATGATGCCGCCCACGACAGACTGGTTCGTAACACCCAGCTCGAAGAGCGTCTGGGGGGTAACACGGCCTACACCTATATCCAGCAGACGACCGACGGGCACATCTGGTATGCCAGCGACGGTGCCATGCACGTGAGCGACGGACAAAATCACCACAGCTACCTGAACGACTGTCTGATGGTGGATTTCGAGAACGTGAGCTTCACTAACCGCCAGCAAGCCATCATCGGCACAGAAGATGGTTTCGCCTTGTTAGAGAACTACCAGCCACAAGATACCACACGCCAGATCCGGCCTTTTATCCGTCGCATCGTTATTGGCAACAATGTTGACACCCTCTACTACAAGGCAGAGCGCCCACAGATAAGATGGGCAGATCATTCGTTGCGTTTCGAATACAGCGCCAACAGCTATGATCCCACCCAGACTGTGAGGTTCAGCTATTGGCTCGAAGGCTCCAGCGAACAGGACTGGAGCCCTTACACCCGCTTACATATCAAGGAATACACCAATCTGCCGGAAGGGCATTACGTATTCCATGTAAAGGTTATCACCTCTGATGGGCGCGTAGGCGGGCAGGCCTCGTTTGCATTTACCATCCTGCCTCCCTGGTATCGCTCGTGGTGGGCATATACCATATATATTATAGCGACCCTGGCTGTCATGTATGCTATCTATCACCGCATCATGCAGAGTCGCCAGCAACTCATCAAGGAGAAAGACGAGCAGATTGAGAATCTGGAGGAGGAAAAGCTACAGATAGAGTTACGCGCCCGACAGGATGAGCTGGTGCGGTCGCGCATGAATGTGGTACGCAAGAACGAGATGCTGCAGGAGATTAAGAAGACTGCCGTGAGCATCAACAATGGGCTGAGCGAGGATAACCTTCCTGCCATCAAGCGCCGTGTGGTGCGCCTGATAGGACAGATTGACACCAATATCGAGCACGACGATGACCTTGAGGCGTTCCGCAACTCGTTCGACAATGTACATCACAACTTCCTGAAGAGCCTTGGCGAACGTTATCCCCAGCTGTCGCATAAGGAAAAAATGCTTTGTGCCTACATCCGCATGAACCTCATGTCGAAGGAGATAGCCCCGCTGCTCAATATCTCCATCCGCGGCGTTGAGATAGCCCGCTACCGCATCCGACAGAAGCTCGCGCTGGAACAGAAAGACAGTTTGACGGAGTTTCTGCAGTCGCTGTAGATAATCCATAAGCCAAGAGCTGGCTGTTCTGATATCATACATCAAAAAAATAACGGGATTCAACCCCAAAATCAGAAAAAGATCCGGGGTTATATAAAAAAACAGTACCTTTGTACCCATGTTTGTAGTAATGATGACATTGTTTTGCATCGTCATAGTAGGTTACGTTGCAGGCAAATTAGGATATTTGGGAGGTGACTTTGACAGACAGTTGTCAAGATTAGTCATCAATATGACTTGTCCGGCACTGATCCTGTCGTCGTCCATGACTGGTGAGTTACCCGACCGTGAGTATATACTACCCCTGTTGCTCATCAGCATCATCACCTATGCCGTATTAACAGGCGTGGCCTATCTATTGCCACGCTATCTCACCAGGAAGAGAGATGATGAAGGCATCATCGGCTTTGCACTGATGTTTGGAAACGTAGGATTCATGGGCTACCCTGTGGTAGCATCGATATTCGGGCACGAGGCTGTGTTCTATGCCGCCGTACTGAATGTGGTCAACACGTTTGCCGTGTTTACCGTGGGTACCCTATTGATTACAGGTAAGAACGATGTTGAGCAGAAGCGCTTTGAGAAGAAGGTGCTCTACTCTCCCCCCATGTTGTCCTGCTATCTCACCATGCTGATTGTAGCACTGCGTATAGACAACATACCGGAAGCCATCAGCGCACCACTCACCATGATAGGCAACATCACGGTTCCTGCGGCCCTGCTGATCATCGGTTCATCGATGTCGAACCTACCAGTCAGGTCGCTATTGGGGAACGTCACTGTTTATGCTACCACGCTGTTCCGTCTGGTCCTACTGCCTATAGGCATCTACTATTTATGTAAAGCGTTAGGCTTCAGCGCGTTTGTAGTCAACATCAACACCGTTGTCATCGCCATGCCAGTGGCCACCTATGGCACCATCCTCTGTCTGAAATACGGAAAAGATACAGCAACCATCACTGAGGTGACTTTCATCACCACCCTCATTTCGATGCTTTCCATACCACTATTGGTATTATTCTTTCTATAAGCAGATACCCACAAAGCATCAGCACGTAGACCAGCACCACCTGGAGCACGCTCGGGTGGAGGCCATCTATGCTGGCTCCTGGCAGGGAGGCTATCCAGAACAAAACGGCATTGAGCCCTTGCACAATCAGTAATAAGAGGTGTACAAACGATGAGGAAACCCATGATAGCAATGCCAACAGAAGGATGACGAATGCCGTGGGAATAACAACAAAGTTGGTGAGCAGGAAATAGGTGGGAAAGCATCCGAAATAGTAAGCCACCAGTGGCGCCACCCCAAGCTGGGCAGCGCATGACACCGTCACCAGGCCCCACAGCCATTTGACACAACGGTGGGACATGAGATACTCTGCAGGCACCAGTCGTTCGAGCAAAGGCACGAACACCAAAATGGACCACACAGCCATAAACGACAGTTGAAAGCTTATATCAAACAAGGTATCAGGACGCCACATCAGTATCATGATAGCCGCAAAAGCCAAGGTGTTGACCGACATCCTGTCGCGATGTCCTAACGACAGCAGGGCATAGACACTCAACATGACCGCCGCACGAACAGCGCTGACAGGTAAGCCAACCAGAAAGACAAACGTCCACATGGCCAACAACAGCAACAGCTGCGACACCGCAGGCCAGCGCCGTCGAGGCAGGAAAAACGAAAGCAACATATAGATGATGCCCATGTGCAGTCCACTGAGTGCCAATACATGCGAAGCACCACTCACTGCATAGGCATTCTTCACCTCATGAGTCAATGCAGACTTATCACCCAACGACATGGCAGCCACCACCGCGTAGGCTTCACCGTCAAGACCTGCATCAGAGAGATGCTTTAGCAAGTGGCTACGCTCTTGGAGAAAGAAGACACGGCAACGTTCCAGCCGCTCCTCGCCCCACATACCAGAAGGCTGAGAGAGATGCCGTTGCATGAGAAGCATGCCAAGCAGCAAACAGCACACCAGGATCATGGCAGACTGCACCCTGCCATACTTATGCAACAGGCATGCAATCGCCACCATCGCCACGAATATGGGCAACACCGGAATAGGCAACTGCACATAGCTGGCCACAACGATGCCTGCCATCAGACACACTGCAACCAGAACCAACGGACACTTGTTGAACATCCTACTATGCATACTTCTGCGCAAAAATACAACTTATTTTGGTATTACACGAAAAAACTGAAATTAATTTGGCATTTTGCCAACTTAATCGTAACTTTGCACCCGTTAATTAAGAAATCAATAAAGTATGGAAATGGTAAATATCCCCATGTGGACATGGATATTGTTCTACATCATGGTACTCGCCATGCTGCTCATCGACCTGAAATCATTTGGCAAGAAAGGGCAGCATGAGGTGAGCGTATCAGAGGCACTAAAGATGACAGCCGTGTGGATTGGCGTCTCACTGGTATTCTGCGGAGGCATCTATCTGTTCTATCCAGGCGATGCGCACGAGAAAGCCATGGAGTTTCTTGCCGGTTATCTGATAGAAAAGTCATTGTCGATGGATAACCTGTTTGTTTTCCTCATGCTATTCTCATTCTTTGGCGTACAACGGAAATATCAGCATGAAGTACTGTTCTGGGGTATCTTCGGAGCTCTGGTGCTGCGTAGCATCTTCATCTTCGCTGGTACAGCCATGATTGCTCAGTTTGAATGGATACTTGGACTGTTCGGTCTGTTTCTCATCTATACCGGCATTAAGATGTTCAGTCATAATGACGATGAACAGATGGACCCATCGGAGAATATCTTTGTGAAACTATTCAAGAAGTTCTTCCCTGTGACCGACCAGATGCACGAAGGCAAATTCTTCATCATAGAGAACGGTAAACGTCTGGCCACCCCACTCTTCATCACCCTTCTGGTCATAGAAACCACCGATGTGGCCTTTGCCGTCGACTCCATCCCCGCCGTGTTCTCCGTGAGCCGCGATCCGTTTATCGTGCTCACCTCCAATATCTTCGCTATCCTCGGTCTGCGCGCCCTCTATTTCGCCCTTGCCGCTGTAGCCAAGTACTTCACCTATCTGAAATACGGTCTGGGCATCATCTTAAGCTTTGTAGGCATCAAGATGCTATTAGCGATGAACGAATACATCAATGCCCTGGGCGAGATGGTAGGTATGAACATCCACATGCCTCATATCGAGGTGCCCACCCCACTCTCACTGGCCATCATCTTCGGAGTGCTTGTGCTATCCATGGTGTTGTCAGTCATCGTTTCTAGAGCAAAAAGAACTAATAGCTGATAGATAAATATGGAAACCAGAAACTATACCAATGATGCCATACAGTTGCTTAGGGACCTGATTGCGATCCCCTCGATAAGCAGAGACGAGACCATGGCTGCCGATAAGCTAGCAGCATACCTGCAAATGTGGAACCTACCATTCGGTCGCGAAGGCAATAACCTCTGGGTGGGTTGTCCCGACTGGGACAACCATCGTCCAACGGTTATGCTGAACGCCCACATAGATACGGTAAGACCTGTTAACTCATGGACACGCGATCCCTTCGCGCCCACCCTCGAGGGGGATATACTCTACGGGTTAGGTTCGAACGACTGTGGCGGCGGCCTGGTAGCATTACTACAAGCCTACCGCATCATGCTTCACAGGCCACGCAGTTATAACCTGCTATGGGTTGCTTCGGCAGAGGAAGAGATATCGGGTCAGAACGGCTTTTCAAGAGTACTGCCTCTCCTGCCCTCAGTGGATGTTGCCATTGTAGGTGAGCCAACCGGCATGCACCCCGCCATCGCAGAGAAAGGCTTGATGGTTATCGACGGCTATGCCCATGGCAAGTCGGGGCATGCTGCCCGTAATGAGGGCGTGAATGCGATCTATGAGGCACTCGATGACCTGGTATGGCTGCGAGACTACAAATTCCGCAAAGTCAGTCCGTTGTTAGGACCGACGAAAATGACCGTCACCGTAGTAGAAAGCGGAACGCAGCACAATGTAGTGCCCGACACGCTACATTTCATCATAGATGTCCGCACCAACGAATTCTATCAGAACGAGTATCTGTTCAATTTCCTCTGCAAGAAGATGACCAAGTGTGAGCTTCGTGCCCGTTCGTTCCGTTTGCATTCATCAGCGATCTCCCCCGAGCATCC
>AUXO010529390.1_pt1 | contig 18301 bp, 28 predicted proteins | sample 768731 | NCBI WGS metagenome assembly AUXO01 (sample SAMN02715735, study PRJNA202380) | gut metagenome | biome: sheep rumen | host: Ovis aries | place: New Zealand: Palmerston North
TAGCTCAGTTGGTTAGAGCAATTGCTTTACACGCAATAGGTCGTAGGTTCGAGCCCTATAGCACCCACCATGATTTGTCAGATTTTATTTTTTTTACATACTTCCGCAGAGAAAATTGTTTGCAATACACAAATAGATTAGTTTTAATTATTTATTTATGAATTTAGAAGAATTAAAAAAAATAGCAGAAGAATATGGCTATACTCTATCTGCGTTAAGAAGCACTGTCGGCGATGACGCTATGTCTGTTGGAAAACGTGAAGTTATAAACTCTGTTATTGATGATTTAGATGCAAAAATACGTCAAAGACCAGTTTTGTCGAGTTTAAATGTAGTCAATGAAAAGAAACAAAAATTTCAAGATCAATATAAAAGTGCTTTTTTAAAGTATTTAAGAAAAGGCATAAATACAGATTTAATTTCATTGTTGAATAACGATAATAATGGTTTAAGCTATGATTCTACTGGTTTTGCTTTAACTTCAACTATGAATGCTATAATCTCTAACGCTATGTCGACTTCTCCATTTCGTCAATTAGCAAGAATTGTAAATGTTTCTCGTGATAGTTTAGATGTTGCAGGTTATGTTAATGACATTGTAGCAGAATGGGGCGATGAAAGAAACGTTGCAGCCGAGACTGATGCATTTAATAGAAAAACAATTAAGGTAAATGAGCTTACAGCACAGCCAAAGATTACACAAAAAATGATTGATGATGATGCAGTAGATCATGAAAGTTGGATTGCTGAACTTTTAAGTGATATTTTTCTTTCAAAAGAAGATGATGCATTCCTTTATGGAGATGGTAACAATAAACCAGTTGGAATTTTTTCTTATCCAGAAGGAAAAGATTCAAATAGCATAGAAACAATTAAAGATACTGAGATTAATTTTGAAAATCTTTTAAGATTACAATCATTGTTAGATGGTAAATATGAACATTCAGGCGAAACAGCTTTTATAGTATCTAAGTCTATGTTAGCTAAAATACGTTCAATTAAAGATGGTAGTGGACGTTATATATTGACACCAGGTGCAGTTTATGGAAAACATGATTATATTTATGGTGCTCCAATACTTTCAGTTAGTGATGCTGAAAATGGAAAGAATTTTGTCTTATATGGAAATCTCAAAAAAGGCTATCAAATAGTTGATCGTTCTGATATCAAAATTCAAAGAGATCCATACTCCTCGAAACCATTTGTTGTTTTCTTCGCAACAAAACGCACCGGAGGCGATGTAATCGATACACGAGCAATTAAAGTTTTGTTTATTGGTGAATAATAAAACACTTTTAAAAAATCGTAAAGAAGTAATTGGTTTTTACCTTTTACTTCTACGGTTTATATATTATTTTTATTTTTGAATTAAAATTTTTTTTATAAGTTTTGTATTTACTTTTTTTTTCTTACCTATTTTTATAACTTCATCTATTGGTTTATGTGTTACAATTGATAAATCGCATGGGTTTTTTTTGTTTTTTTCAGCACCGTTCATAGAGATATCATCAGTAATGAAAAGTAAATCTTTCTTAACTTTTTCACGTATAAAATCTAGCACTTTTTTTGAGTTTATAGCTGTGTTTTTATTATCAATCGAATCGTAAACTATATGTGATGGCATGATTAAATTGATTTTATTTTTTAAGTAAATATATGGTTCAATGTCATGTAAGATTTCGTCAATAGATGCCTTTGAATGTTGTTTTCCAACATGAGTATCGCCGTCAACTCTGCCGTGTCCTAAGGCATGTTTTGCTACACAATTAATATCAAATTCTTTTGCCGTATCTACAAAGATTTCCGCAACTTCGCTAACAATTTCTGTATCATTACCAAAACTTCTGTCGCCTATTACATTAGTATAATTTGCATATTTTTTAAGTTTTTCAAATTGCTTGATAAGTTTTTTCTTTTTTTTGATACTTATTTTTGTCCATTTATTTCTAACATCTTTTTCGTCTATGATACGATTCATGACGGACAAACTTCTTATGCCTATTTCATCTAGATATGCAAAAAACAATAAAGAATTATTGTAATCGTTTTTTTCTTCTGGTTTTATCTTATTTTTATTTAATCTTATGAATTTTGTATATTGAACACATTTTTTGTAATTTTTATATTCTTCGGTATTTTTATCCAATGAAGCATATTTATTTAAATCAAGATTTGGTGCAAAAGTCGTATTTAGTCCTAAATACTTCATTTCTTTAAACATAGGAACGTATTTATTTCTTACATATGCCTTTGCTTTATTTGTCCCACTTCTTTTTTTAATTGTTTTATATGCTTCGGCAATTTCTTCTGCAGAATCTATATTAAGCCAATGAAATCTATTTATTCTTCCACCTTCTTCATCTGCTGATAAAATAACTTCATCGTTAATTGTATTTCGTATGATTTTGATTATTTTTTTACCAAATTCCCTGTTTTTGAAGTGTTCACTGAAAAATATAATTCCGACTGGTTTTTGTTTTCTAAGATATGTCTCCCAGCGTTTGTCAATAAAATTACCATTTGAATCAAAAGCATTAATTGGAACTTCAACTATAATTCCATCTCTATTGTTTTTATTTAAAAATATAAAACCGTTAATTGTAATTATTATTAACAACAATAAACAAAACAGCAAATGTTTGTGGACATAAATTTTATGTGGAAAAATATGTTTAAGCATCACTTTGTGAGTAAATAAATAATTTAAACTAATAATTGATTATTAAATGTCAATTTTTTTTATGAAAAAAATAAAGTATTTTTTTGCTTGCAAATTAAAAAAAATATTTTCTAAAACAAGTGTTTTTTATTTATGTCAACTGAAAGTTTCGGAAAAATAAGATCTTTTTTATTTCCTGTTTATAGTAATGAGTTTAAGAAGTTTTTTGCTTTTGCGGGTATTATGTTCTGTATGATTATGAATTATACATTGCTCCGAAACATGAAAGATGTATTGGTTGTAAATGCTGCTGGAGCGGGTGTGATTACATTCTTAAAAACATATTGCGTAACTCCTGCTGCTATTTTATTTTTTATGCTTTTTGTAAAATTAAGCAATAAATTTAGTAGGGAGAATTTATTTTATGTGATAATTATACCATTCCTATTATATTTTATTATTTTTGGTTTTATAATAAATCCAAATTTTGATATGTTTCATCCAAGTAAGGATGTTATAGATTCAATACATAGAAATTATCCACATTCAAAGGGATTTATGGATTTAGGAATTTATTGGTCTTATTCTTTATTCTATATTTTAGCGGAATTATGGGGCTCTGTTGGTATTCAAATATTGTTTTGGCAATTTGTAAATCAGGTTGTATCCATGGAACAATCAAAGAGATTTTTCCCATTATTTGTTGTATTTTCAAACGTTTCTCTTATTTTAGTTGGTGTTATAACAAAATTACTCCAATTAATAAAAGATTGGGATATGGTTGTTAAAATTGAGATGCTTATTGTTTTAGGAGCAGGTATTTTATCTATGTTTTGTAATTGGGTATTAAACCGTAAAATTCTTCCTCTTGAAGAACCATTAGATGAAAGTCAAAAGAAAGCAAAGAAAAAGAAACCAGGTTTGTCTGAAAGTTTTAAAATAATTTTCACGTCTAAACATTTAGGTTTTATAGCTTTACTTGTTATTTGCTATGGTATTTCAATTAATTTACTTGAAGTTCAATGGAAAGAACAATTGAAGAATTATTTCGCTGGTAATAAAGCTGGAATGAATGCCTTTATGGGTTCTTATTCAGCAGCAACTGGTGCTTTGACGATAGTATTTAGTTGGTTTTTAGCAAGTCAAATTTTGAGAAAGTTTGGTTGGTTTTTTGGTGCAATTTTAACACCTGTTGTTTTATTGATTGTTGGAACTATTTTCTTCTTGTTAATTTTAAGTGGAAGAATAGACATGATTAATGATATTATAACCAATCCGATTGCAGTTGCTGTCTTTGTTGGTGCTGGTGCTATTATAATGACAAAAGCAACAAAGTATTCATTGTTTGATACAACAAAGGAGCAAGCGTATATACCTCTTGATACTGAGTTGAAATCAAAAGGTAAAGCAGCCGTTGAAGTTGCTGGCGGAAGATTAGGAAAAGGTTCTGGTGCAGCAATTCAATCAATAATTTGTATGGTAATGGGTACAACAGTTGCAAGTGCATATACAGCTATAGCATTTGGTATTTTCTTAGTTGTTGTATTACTTTGGACTGGTGCAGTTAAAGGACTTAACAGCAGCATTAAAAGTTTATCTAAATAATACAATTGAAGTAATAATAATTATGTAATTTATACTACAATTTTTTGCATTTAATCAGGGATTGTGTATAATTTACTGGATGTCTAAGTTAAAAGTATTTCTATTTTTTTTGGTATTATTTCTTTGCACTGGTTGTGATGGTATCATCATGAGTAAAAAGGCTTATTATCCAAATGGTCCAGTCGATGGTTCATCTTTGTTTGGCTCAAAATTTAACAAAGATGATGTTAGGTATGCACAAGGGAATTTGAAATATTTAGATAATATAAAAACGCGTAATAATTCTGTATATTTTTCAAGCATTGAGGAATATAATGTTTTAAATTATAAAATAGCAAAAACATACATAAATAATTACAAAAATTTTTTAAAAATTGATCCAGATGAACTTGAACTTTTATTAAAACAAGAGCAATATGGAAAAAAAAAAGAAGATATTTTTGATATGATGGAGATTGGAATTCTGCCAAAACGTCCAATTAAAAATAATATTAGCACAATGCAAGCTTTAAACGACGAACATAATAAAATTGCATTTCCAGATTATATGAATGAATATTTAGACGTAAAGAACGAACAAAATAACGATAAAAAAACCGATTTTTTTGCATTTAATGATAATGAATATGGTGAAAGAAAAAAAAATGAAATTGATACAATAAGTGCAGATATGTATAACAGAGATGTTTATATTGACACTTATCTTAATTCGTTAAGTGGAAATTATGGCTCAAACGCCGAACGATATACAGAAGAACCACTTTAAAAGTAGCAGATTATTCTATAAAATTGCCAGAAAATTAAATTGAATAATATTAAATTGTAATCTCAAAAAATAATTAATGTTTTTGTATTTTTAGCATATTGTTATGTGAGTTTTATTTTAACATTAGGATTAAGTTAAAAAAAACTTGCAAATAAAAAAAGCTATTATCAATATCAAAATATGTCAAAAATAGCATTAATTGGAAAAAAACTTGGAATGACTACATTATTTAGTAATGGAGATATTGTTCCAGTTACCTTGATTAAGGTGTTGCCAAATGTTGTTGTTGATGTTAAAAATTATAAGAATAAGTGCAGTATTCTTCTTGGTGGAAATGGAAAAGTTGAGGATAAAAAAGTAAAAAAACCACAGAGATGTGAATTTTCTAAAAAGAATATAGGTGCATGCAAAGATTTAAAAGAATTTGTGTTGAGTTGTAAAGTAAATATAGCTCCTAATACTGAAATGGCAGTTGGCGATTATTTAAATGACGCAATTGTAGATATTCGTTCTTGCTCTATTGGAAAGGGTTTTCAAGGTGTAATAAAAAGATGGGGTTTTGGTGGTTTGCCTGCTTCACATGGCGTTTCTTTAACACATAGGTCTCTCGGTTCAACAGGAAATAGAACTTTACCAGGGCGTGTTTTTAAAGGAAAAAAAATGCCTGGTCATATGGGTGTGAAGAATGTATGTATTCAAAATATGGTTATTTGTGAAGTTGATAAGGATATGAATATAATTGCAGTTAAAGGATCTGTTCCTGGAAAGAAAAATTCTATTGTGTATATCACGAATGCAGTTAAAAAATACACAGAAAGTAATAATATTGTCAATGGTTTAGTTTGTGAAGGTTAAAGTTTATTCGCTTGAAAGCGGGAAAGTTCTTGATAAGGATGCTGAATTGCACGATGCCGTTTTTGGTATTGAGTATGACAATGATTTTATGAGCATGTATTTTACAAGAATGAAAAAAGTTGGCTTTATACCAACGAATAAAACAAAAAATATTTCAGAGATATCTGGAACTACAAGAAAACCATATAAACAAAAACATACTGGAAATGCAAGACAGGGTTCAACAAGATCCGCACAAATGAGAGGCGGCGGTGTTGCATTTGGTCCACGCGGACTTAAATCAAATATAAAAATTCCAAAAGGCGAAGCAATTCTTGCTAAGTCGATGTTGTTATCGAAAGCATTAAGTGATAAGAAACTTTTTGTTATACAAAAAGCTCAATTTAATTCAGTTAGAACATCTAATGCAAAGAAAATATTATCAAATTTTTCAGATAGAAATGTTATTATAATTAATGATGGCAGTGTTGATACAAATAGTTTATTGGCTGTACGTAATATAAAAGGTACAAAATTTATATCAAATGATATGGTTACTGCTAATGATTTATTTTATGCTGATTCTATATTGATTGATATTGGATCTGTTAAAAAATTTTCTGAGGTTTTAAATTCTGAGTGTTGTGACTAGTGAAATTGTAAAAAGTATAAATACAGAGAAGTCTCATAAATTACAAGATAGCGGGATATATGTGTTTTTATTTCCTAAAAAAACAAGAAAAGACGAAATAAAAAAAATAGTAGAGAAAAAATATTCTGTTAAGATTGATTCGGTGAATACTGTTAATTTGTGTAGAAAAATGAAAAGCTTTCGCGGTAGGCTTGGGTGTATGACGCAATATAAAAAGGCGTACATAAGGTTTGCCAAAGGAATGAAAATAGAGTCTGAAAGTGTTAAAAAGTAAGAAATATGGCAGAATTAAAGGTAAATAAATCGTATACACCTTCAATGAGAGGGACGATTCTATTAAGAAGTACAAGTAGAAAGAATAATCCGTTTAAGTCATTAACGGTTGTAAAAAAAAGTTCTGGTGGTCGCAATAACTTGGGTCATACAACAGTTCGTTTTCGTGGCGCTGGAAATAAAATAAAGTATCGTATTATTGCTTTCAAAAAGACAATTTTTGATGTAAACGCAGAAGTTGTTTCTATTGAATACGATCCAAATCGTAATGCAGAGATTGCGCTATTAAATTATGACAACGGTCAAAAAGAGTATATGATAGCCGTTGATGGTTTAAAAGTTGGGGATACGGTTATAAACAGCAAGAAAGCAAATGATATTTCTTTAAAACCAGGCGTTTCATTACCATTAGGTGAAATACCAATAGGATTGAATGTTTGTTGTATTGAATTGAAACCTGGTTGTGGTGCTAAAATGTCAAGATCTGCTGGTTCATTCGCGAAATTAGCTGGTAAAGAAAACGGAATGGCTGTTTTAAAACTTATGTCTGGTGAAACAAGACTTGTGTCGCTTGACTGTATGGCAACAATTGGTATTGTATCTAATGTTCAAATTCAAAATATAAAACTTGGCAAAGCAGGACGTAAGAGATGGGCAGGGTTTAGACCTCATACCAGAGGTGAATGTATGAACCCAGTTGATCATCCATTAGGGGGTAGAACAAGAGGCGGACATCCTTGCTCTCCATGGGGACAATGCGCTAAGGGTTTAAAAACAAGAAAAAATAAGTTTACAAATAAATTTATTGTTTTAAGGAGAAAAAAGGGTTAGATTTATGACTAGATCTTCAAAAAAAATGCCGTATACATCTTGGTCTTTGATGAAAAAAGTTCGTGATCCAAAATTCAGAAATCAACCAATTAAAACTTGGTCGCGTCGTTCAATAATTTATCCAGATTACGTTGGACGTACTTTTTGTGTATATAATGGAAAGGAATTTATACCTGTTGTTGTTACAGAAAATATGGTTGGTAGAAATTTGGGTCAGTTTTCTTTTACGAGAAAATTGCCAAAGCATTCAAGACAAAAGAGAGGTTATAATGTATGAAAGAGATAGAAGCGTCGTTAAAATATATTAAGGTTAGTTGTTATAAGCTAAATTGTGTTGCGGATTTAATCCGTAATTTAACTGTTGCTGAGGCAGACATGCAACTTGCATTTTGCGAGAAAAGATGTGCTGTTATAGTAAGAAAACTTCTTAAATCTGCTGTTGCAAATGCCGAGAATAACTTTAAAATTAACAAAGAAAGATTGTCGATTTTACGTATTGATATTGGTAAAGCTTTTGTGCTAAAAAGATCAATGCCTCGTGGTAGAGGACGTATGACGAGAATAGAAAAAAGATATTCAAATCTGAGAATTATTCTTGGTGAAAAAAAACAAACTGGAAAAGAGTTTTTGAAGAGTGTTAATAATTAGTTGGAGTATGGGACAAAAAGTAAATCCGATATCGTTTAGAATATGCAACGGAAACAGTAGGACATGGTTTTCTAATTGGTTTGCGAAAAACAAGAAAGACTATGTTGAAAATGTTATTTCCGATTTAAAAGTTCAGGATTTTTTTCATGAAAATGCAAGTAAGTATTCAGTTGGTGTAGTTAATATTGAGAGAAGACAGAATAAAAAAATGAAAATTTGTTTGCAATCTGGCAAAATTAGTTTAGTAATTGGAAAAAAGGGTGAAAATATAGAAAATATTGAAAAACAACTTAAATCTAAGTTAAATAATCAAGATATTTCTTTTGATGTTAAAGAATTAAAACATCCAAGTTTGAATGCAAATATAATAGCAAGAACTGTTGCTGATAAAATTGAAAATAGACAATCTTTTAAAAGAGCTGCTAAAAGCGCAATAGAACAGGCGATGAAATCAAATGCAGTTGGTATTAAAATAAGTTGTTCTGGACGTTTGAATGGCGCAGAAATAGCAAGAAGTGAAAAATTTAGACAAGGAGTTATACCATTGCATACATTAAGTGCTAATATTGATTATGCATATCAAGAAGCATTTACAACTTATGGAACAATTGGGATAAAAGTTTGGATTTGTACAAAGAGATAGTTATATGATGCAGCCTAAGAAAACAAAATTTGCAAAATTTAGAAAAATTACATTATCAGGTGTAGCTCAGACATGTAATTTTGTTGCGTATGGAAGTTACGGTTTGGTTGTAGAAAAAAATATTAAAATGACAAGCAAACAAATTGAAGCAATCCGTAAAGTTGTTAGTAGAGCTATGAATAGAAATGGTGCTCTATATATAAGAGTTTTTCCTCAATTACCAAGGACAAAAAAGCCAGTAGGTACACGTATGGGTGGAGGTAAAAGTGGCGTAGAGGAATGGATTGCACCAGTTAATAGAGGAACAGTGATATTGGAAGTTGATAACGTTAGTAAAGAAGTAGCTGTTGAAGCATTAGAAAAAGCTGCAACTAAAATATCTGTTCCTTGTCATATTATTAAAAGAAAATTTGCATTTGTAGATAGTATTGACAATTAAAATGGTTATTGGATAAGATTGTATAGTGTATGATAGAAGGTGTTGTTATAAAAATTAGTGGTAACAAAACAGCGCAAGTTAGTGTTGTTAGAATATTTCAACATCCGTTTTATGGTAAAACTATAAAACAAAAGAAGAAGGTTGCTTGTCAATTTGAAGGTATTGATTTACATGAAGGTGATAAAGTTATAATTTCTTCTTGTAGACCCTATTCAAAAACAAAAAAACATATAGTTGTAAAAAAGATAGATGTATGATAATAATGGGAACTATATTAAATGTAACATGTAATTCTGATGCAATATCTGTGAAGTGTTTTGGTATAAATAAAAGTACCGGAAATAATGTTGCTAAAATAGGTGATGTTGTTGTTGTATCAGTTCGAGAAGTTAAACCTAATTCGAAAATTAAAAAGGGAGATAAACAATATGGTGTTATTGTTAGAACAAAAGGTAAAATAAAAAGAGCAGATGGATCTTTTGTTTCTTTTTCAGATAATGCGGTTGTATTGGTTGATCCTAAGACTCACGAACCGATTGCGACACGTGTTTTAGGGCCAGTAGCAAGAGAGATAAAAAAAGATTTTCCAAAGATTGCCTCTTTGGCTTTAGAAGTATTATGATGTTATATGTATAAAAATAGAATATTTGGAATAAAAAAAATGAAAGTTAGCAAAGGTGATGAAGTTGTTATTATTTGCGGTAAAGATAAAGGTAAGAAAGGTGTTGTAAAATGTGTTTTAACCAAAACAAACCTTGTAGTAATTGATGGCTTAAATAAATTTAAGAAAGCTTTAAAAATTGGCAATGGTAATAACGAACATTTTGTAGAAAAAGAAAGACCAATTCATTCATCAAAGATTAAAATTATCAATAAAAATAAGAAGAAAGATTTATCAAAACAAAAAGGTTCTAAGAAAGATGAAAAAACTAAAAAAGTTAGTTTAAAGAGTAAAGTTAAGTGATATTATGAAGGTAACGTATTTTGAAAATTTATATAAGAGCAAGATATCTGTGGATTTGGCTAATAAGTATGGTATTAAAAACCCTCATTGTATTCCAAATATTAGTAAAATAGTTTTGTCTGTTGGGCTTGGCAAAGATGGGAATGATAAAAAAGTGATTGAAGGCGTAAGTGATGAACTTGCAAGAATTACAGGGAGAAAACCTTGTTTTCGTAAGTCAAAGAAAGCAATAGCCGGATTTAATTTAAAAGAAAATCAAATGGTTGGATTATTTGTTACACTAAGAGGAAAAATAATGTATGAATTTCTCGAGAGGCTTGTTTTTTTAGCATTGCCAAGAGTTCATGATTTTAAAGGTTTTTCAGATAAAGCTTTTGATAAAAGGAATAATTTTGCATTTGGTATAAAAGATCGCTTGATTTTTAATGAATTAAGTTATGATACTGTTGTAAAAAACGGAGGATTAAATATTATGTTTACAATTAAAAATGCTGATTCTATAGAAAAAGCAGTTGATTTATTAAGTGGTTTTAGTTTTCCTATAAAGAAGAAATATGGCTAAGAAAAGTATGGTTGACAAAAATAAGAAAAGATTAGCAAAGATAAATAGGCATTTTTTATCTAGAAAGACTCTTTCTGAAAAAGTAAAATCTGGAGAGTTAAAAGGCGATGAAATTTTTCATATATTTAAACGTTTAGATAAAACAAGTAGTGCATCGTATATAAAATATAGAAATAGGTGTGGAATAACTGGAAGACCACGCGGTTATAGAGGTGGTATTGGCTTATCGCGCGGAGCTTTACGTCATTATGCATCTTTTGGTATGATTGTTGGTGTTAAGAAAGGTTGATTTATTATGTCTGGAAAATATTTACTTGGAAATATGTTATCTGCTTTGCATAACAAAAATTGTTTTTACGATAATCCTATTAAGGTGGTATATAGTAAAATTTGTGCAGATGTATTAAAAAGCATGAAGAAAAATGGTTATATTAAGGATTACATTGTCTTTGAAGAAGATGGAAAAAAAAGTATTAATGTTTGGTTGCGTGTTGTAAATAACAATAAAAACTTAACTTCATTTAAGTTAGTTTCTAAACCTGGACGCAGATTATATTTGTCTGCAAGAGAGTTGAAGAAAAAAAAATCTTATAATCCTTTTATTTTATTGTTAGTCTCGACGTCAAAAGGTGTTCTTGAGATTAATGATGCTGTTAAAAATAATATTGGTGGTGAGGTGTTGTGTGAAATTTTCTAGTTTATGTCAAGAATGATAAAAAAACAGTTACACATTGTTGATGGAATAAAGTTTAGTACAAAAGGTGAAATGTTTGTTGTTTCAAATGAGCATGGTAGCGTTGAAATTAATTTGAATAAAATGGCTTCTATTTCTACCGAAAATGGATTAGAATTTAAGTCCTTGGTTAAAAAAGATGACGGAATGCTCGGAACGCTTTATGTTTTGGTTAAAAATGCGATGAATGATTTAAAAAATGGAGTATCTGCGAAATTAAAAATGGTAGGTGTTGGTTTTAAGGCTTGCGTTACTGGTAAATTTTTACGTGTTTATGTTGGGTTGAGCCATGATATATTTTTTGCAATACCAAGTGATTTAACTGTAGAAGTATCTAACGATGTTGATATTGTAGTTAAAGGATATAACAGATGTAGCGTCATGAGGTTTGCAAGAATGGTTAGAGATATTAAAAAACCAGAACCATATAAATGTAAAGGTATATTCTTGAATGACGAGAAGATAATAAAAAAGGATGGTAAAAAGAAATAGTTTTTATGTTGGCGATTAGAAGAAAAAAAAGATCTAGTGCAATTAGACGTATTAGAGCTAAATTTGGTAGACACGTAGAACATGAGATATTGATTTTTTGCAGTGGTAGAAATATATATGCACAGATTATTAATGTAAAATCTGGTGTAACAGAATTTTCTATTTGTACATGTGATAAGAATGATACAAAAAATCATAGAAATATAAAAACAGCGGCTGAATTAGGTAAGAAATTATCAGCTGAATGTAAAAAAAGGAAAATAAACAACGTGTCTTTTAATCGTGCTGAGAAAATATTTCACGGCGTCGTGAAAGCAGTTGCTGATGGTTTTTATAAAAAATAGTTTTATATGTTGATTAGTAAAAAAGTTTTAAACAAAAAGTTTTATAACGTAGAATTCGAAGAGAGAGTTTTGTCTATCGGGCGCGTTGTTAAGGTTGTAAAAGGTGGTAGAATTTTTTCTTTTTCTGTCTTAGTTGTTATAGGTAATAAAAATGGTTGTTTTGGTATTGGTTTAGGGAAAGCTCTTGAAATAAACGATGCAAGAAAAAAAGCAATAAATAACGCAAAAAAGAACTTGTATCAAGTTGTCTTAACAAAAAACAAAACAATACCGCATGTCGTTTGTGCAAAGTATTGTTCTACAAAAGTAGTTATTCGCCCTGCAAAAGTAGGTAGAGGCATAATTGCAGGAGGTGCTATACGTGTAATATTGGAATGTCTTGGAGTTAAAGATGTTGTTGCTAAGTGCATTGGATCGTCTAATTGTTATAATCTTTCATATGCTTCAATAATTGCGCTTTTGAAATTGAAATCGGCGAAATATTACGATATTATAAAAAGTGATAACAAAAAACTTGATTTTAATATTTCTGACATAGATAATGATGATGTATTGTTGGAAGATAAGGATAGCGACGTCGAGTGATGGAAGGTTGTATGGTAGTTTTAAAGAATATATTTACTAAAACAGTAAAGGCAAAAAAAAGAGTTGCAAGAAGTGGCTGTCGTGGTGGAACAAGTGGTCGTGGGCACAAAGGATACAAGGCTCGTTCTGGTTCTGTTGTCAAAGGATTTGAAGGAGGCCAAACTCCAATTTATCGTAGATTGCCAATGAGAGGATTTAATTCAAATAAATGTAAAGCATACACAACAATATCGTTAAAAAGAGTATTATCTTTTGTTGAGAACGGAACTGATAGTGTTGATCATGATGTTTTAGTAAACAATGGTGTTATTAAGAATACTACATGTAAAGTTAAACTGATTGGTTCGGATGTTAATAAAGAAAGTTTGAAAAAATTAAAAAGAGTTTCTTTAGATTTAGCATCAAATGGTGTTGTTAATTTATTAAAGGAGAATAACGTTGAATTGGTTTTAAAAAATAATTAATATGGTTGCTGTTGTTAGAATTGCAGGCGTTAATTTACCAAGTAAAAAGAAAATTTATGTTAGTTTATCATATATTTTCGGGATTGGTCGAAAAACTGGTAAAGAAATTTGTCGTGCAGTAAATGTTGATTATGAACTAAGAGTAGAAGAGCTTTCGGATGATGATGTAGAAAAAATTCGTAATTATATTGTTAAGAATTTCTTAGTTGAAGGTGATTTAAGAGAACAAATTGCATATAATATTAAATTAAAGATATCAATAGGATGTTATGAAGGTAGTAGACATAGACTTCGCTTACCTCTTCATCAACGGACAAAAACTAATGCAAGAACAAGAAAAGGTCGTGGTGCACCTATTGCAAATAAAAAAATTGTAGCTAAGTAGTTTAATTATGGCAAAAGAGAACAGAAAAAACATTTCGGTTGGTATAGCACATATTTATGCTGGTTTTAATAATACAATTGTTTGTATTACTGATGAAAATGGAAATACTTTAAGCTGGTCGTCTTCTGGCAAAATGAAATTTAGAGGTGCGCAGAGAAGTACACCTTATGCAGCACAGGTTGCAGTTGAAAATGCAGCTAAGATAGCTATAGAAAAATATGGTTTAAAAACAGTTACAGCGATTGTTAATGGTCCTGGTGGTGGACGTGAAAGTGGTGTTAGAGCTTTACAGACAGCCGGACTAATAGTAAATGCAATCAAAGATATAACGCCTACGCCACATAATGGTTGTAGACCACCAAAACGTAGAAGGGTTTGATTTTTTTTATTATGGTTAGTGAAGTTTATAGTAAGGACATTGTGTTTCCAGACAAATTTAATGTAGAGCAATCAGAAGATGGTAGTTTTGCAAAAATTACAGTTTTTCCTTTACAACAAGGTTTTGGTGTTACGGTTGGTAATATTTTAAGAAGAACTTTATTGTCTTCTATACGAGGAATAGCAATTAATAAAATTAAGATTACAGACGTTGTTCATGAGTATTGCACTATAGATGGTGTAAAGGAGAATGTTTGTGATATCATTTATAATTTTAGGAGGATTGTATTTTCTTCAAATTTAGAATCAAGTGTTTTGACTTTATCTGTTAATGGTGCAAAAAAAGTTTACGCTTCTGATATAAAACTTAACAGTGATGTCAAGATTATAAATCCGGATCATTTTTTATTTGAAGTTACAACAGATCGTAAGATTGATGTTGAAATAGAAATATGTTCTGGCATTGGTGATGTTTTTGTTTCACAAGAGAATTCTCAAAATATCGATGCAATATTGCTTGATAAACATTTTAGTCCAGTGTTGAATGTTAGCACAGCAGTATCTCAAACACGTGTCAATAATAGAATAGACTATGATAAATTGACGTTAGAAATAACAACAAATGGTTCTATTACGGCTGAAGATAGTTTTAAAACTGCAGTTTCAATATTGACTAATTTTTTGATGTCAATTCATGACGCACAAGAAAAAATGTTTAATTGTTTAAGTGTTAATTCAAATATTGAAGCTGAAACAGTTGATGAAATCAATTATAACTTGTTCCGTAAAGTTGAAGATCTTGAATTGTCTGTTCGTTCTTTAAATTGTTTAAAAAATGATGGAATTGTTTATATTGGTGATCTTGTAAAAAAAGAAGAGTCAGAAATGATGAAAACTCCAAATTTTGGTCGTAAATCTTTAAACGAATTAAAAAGAATGTTAGCTGATATGAATTTAAGCTTTGGCATGAATGAGATAGAATGGCCAATGAAAGATTTTCAAAAGAGGTTAATTGAAGCAAAAAAATATCTTAATTCTTAAGATAGTTGGTTTATTGTTTTTTGTGTATGAGACATAGGAGAAGTAAGAAGATATTAAACATGCCAAGTTCGCAGCGCAGTGCTGTTATGAGTAATTTAGCTCGTTCAATTTTAAGAAAAGGTAGCATTGAGACAACGTTAGCAAAAGCTAAATATTTTGCTCCTTATATGGAAAAATTAATAACAAGAGCAAAAACTAAATCTTTAAGCAATACCAGATTTTTGGCTGCAGAATTAGACAAAGAGAGTGTTGCTTACATTTATGAAGTTGCTGCAAAATTTGCAGGTAGAAATGGAGGGTATACGAAGATTGTAAAAACTTGGCAGAGATATGGTGATGCAGCAAAAACTGCTATTGTTGAATTTGTGTCATAAATTATTGTTGCAAATTAATATAATTTCTTTTTCTTCATATCTTGAAGGGATTACTTATGACAATTGTTTTTGAAATTTTTAGTGAAGAAATTCCGGCAACTTTACAAGAGGGAATTGCATTAAATTATGAAAAATTTGTGAAGGAAGAACTAATAAAAAATGATAACAAGTGTCAGTTGTTAATAGGTATAACTTTAAATCGTTTAGTAATGATAGTAAATAACTATGATATTGGTAAAGATGAATTAAAAAGTTTTATAAACAAAACATTAAAGGATTTTTCCAAAACTTTTCCAAGGACAATGTGCTATCCACAATCTGATGTTCGTTGGATTAGACCAATACGTAGTATTTTTGCTTGTATAGATAATTCGGTTATTGATGGTGAATTTTATGGAATTAAAGCTGATAAATGTACTTTTGTTGAAAAATTTATTGTTTGTAAGTGTAATAGCTACGAAGAATATTTAAATTGTTTAAAGAAGAATAAGATTGAAATTAATTATAATAAACGTTTGGATTTTGTTATAGAAAAAATTAAACTTTGTAAAATAAACGAAGAACGTTATATGTATCTTGCGAAAGAAATAGCTGGCATGGATGAGTGTTGTACTGAACCAATTAAATGTGTACTTGATAAAAAATTTAGAATACTGCCATTTGAATTAATTAAACTTGTTTTACAAAAAAACCAGCGATATGTTGTTTATAAAAATAAAATCGATATCGAATATTTAATTTTTTGTAGCAAGATTACAGAAGATAAAAAAAAAAGAGATTTAATCAAAAAAGGTCATGAAAAAGTAGTTGATGCTCGACTTAAAGATGCTATGTATTATTGGGCTTTAGATGCTGATGAAAGAAAATCATTCAAAGATGAAAAAAAATATAAAGATAAATTAAAGAGTATTTTATCATCTAGAATATTTGTAAATAACGTAAGTTGGAAGGATTATCTTCTTTATCAGAACGATTTAGCACATAAATTTATTAAAGATAAAGAAATTTTAGGAAAGATAGAGGATTTGATTTATGATACAAAAATTGATTTGGTGACGAACGTAGTAAATGAATTTCCAGAACTTCAAGGCATAATTGGAGATATTTATTTTAAATATGGGTTTAATCCATATATGATAGGTTTATTTAGTCCAGAAGAAAATGATATGATAAAAGTTTATTATCATATAATAGATAGATTGGCTTACATTTCAAAAATGTATGAGCTGGGAAATCAACCAACTGGAAGGGGCGATAAATTCAAAGTAAAAAAAAGAATGGATGATTTCATATCTGCAATTGAGAATAAAAAGCTTGATGAAGAAACTAAAAATGATATTATTTTTTTTATTAAAGATAAAGATTATTACGAGCTTTTTTTAAAAAGAAAAAAAGAGATTAATTTAAAATAATATCAAAAAATTAATAATAATTGTATTTTTATGCCAAAGTTTGAGTTTGAACTTTTAGAAAAACGAGGTAAAAAACGACGTGGCATAATTCACACTGCACATGGTGATATTCATACGCCAATATTTATGCCGGTTGGAACTCAGGCAACTGTTAAATCTTTAACAAATGATTTAATTAATGGTGCTGGTGCCGAGATAATTTTATGTAATACATATCATCTTTTTTTACGTCCTGGAAAAGAAAAAATGGAAAAACTTGGTGGTTTACATAAATTTATGAACTGGGATAAACCGATATTAACTGATAGTGGTGGTTTTCAAGTAATGTCTCTTTCTTCAATGCGCAAAGTTCGAGAAGAAGGTGTTTTTTTTCGATCTCATGTGGATGGTAGTATGCATTTATTAACGCCAGAAAGTTCCACCGATATGCAAAATGTTTTAGATGCAACAATTTCAATGGTTTTAGATGAATGTACTCCTTATGGGGCTACTTCTAAAAACATAAAAAACGCAATGTATAGAACATTAAGATGGGCAGAAAGAAGCAGAAATGCTTTTGTTAATAGAGATGGCTATGGTCAGTTTGCAATTTTGCAAGGTGGAGATGACGAGCAACTTAGATCTGAATGTGCAAAAGAACTTATTTCTATGGATTTTGAAGGATATGCGGTTGGAGGAATGGTTGGATACAATGAAGAATTATTTAGAATTTTAGATTATGCATTAGAATTATTACCAGAAAATAAACCAAGATATGTAATGGGAATTGGAAAACCAATTGATATTATTGGAGCAATTGACAGAGGTGCTGATATGTTTGATTGTGTTTTACCATCGAGATATGGCAGACATGGTATAGCTTTTACAAATGAAGGTGAATTAAAAATTCGTCATGAAAAATTTGCCGTTGATGAGCGACCATTAGATAATAACTGTGATTGTTATGCTTGCCAAAATCATACACGTGCTTATATTCATCATCTTGTTCGTGCTGGTGAAATTTTAGGTGCAGTATTATTAACACAACATAATGAAAAATATTTAATTAATGTTGCAAAAAATGCATTTTTAAATTAAAAAATTTCAACATAGCAACTTTTATAATATTGACTTTTATTATTTAGCTTAAACTGTTGTCGGTATAGGTTCCATCGTCTAGAGGTTAGGACATCAGGTTTTCATCCTGACAACAGGGGTTCGATTCCCCTTGGAATCAC
>AUXO011315856.1_pt1 | contig 18300 bp, 17 predicted proteins | sample 768731 | NCBI WGS metagenome assembly AUXO01 (sample SAMN02715735, study PRJNA202380) | gut metagenome | biome: sheep rumen | host: Ovis aries | place: New Zealand: Palmerston North
TTGCTATTGTCTATTATAGCAGATTTCCCGACAGAAGTCAACCATCTTTACAACCCAAAAGCAGACCCCCATTTTCGGGAGTCTGCTTTCTGTGTAAGTATGTTCACTATGGAAAGAAATGATATTGAAATTACTTTGCCAGTGCTTCGCCCAATGCCTTGCATTTAGCAATTGCATCATCATCAGGGGTATTATTGGCAATGACAGAATCAGAAGCCAGAACAGCACCTGCACCAGTTGCATCATCTGTCCAAATTCTCATCCATTCGCCGTCGCCCCAGTCATAAGAACCGAACAAACCGATTTTCTTACCGGAAATCACAGGCTTGACAGCATCCCACATGGGCTGTACTTCGGTGTCTTCCAGTTCCTCTGCGCCCATAGCTGGACAGCCGAAAGCGATTGCATCATATTCAGCAACATTATCTGCACTGAATTCCCCAGCGGTAGTTGTAACAACTTCTGCACCTGCGCCCTTTGCGCCTTCTGCGACAGCGTTCGCCATAGCTTCTGTATTGCCTGTACCAGACCAATATACAACTGCAATTTTCATAGTATTAAAACTCCTTTTCACGCTAAAAGTCAGCATTCGCTAACTATAAAGCAAAAATTTTTATCGCCCTCCAGCGATTTAATATATTGTAACACATCAAAGAAATTTTTTCCGCTCCAAAAGGGCTTGCATTATACTCCATTCAGGCACAGAAAAAATTTTTCTTCTTGTCAAAAATTATTTTGCTTTAAAAACGTTTTTTGTTGAAAATCCCGAAACAAAGGCTGTCGCCTTGCATTCGACATTCGTATATGATATAATTGAGAATGAAAACAATCATTCTATCTTATCATAATTTACCGTAAAAGGAGAACTTTATGGACACACAAGAATTGCTCTGGTACACCAAAGAAGCCCCCGATTTCAACCATGCGCTCCCTATTGGAAACGGCAGAATTGGCGGTATGGTTTTCGGAGGTGCTTCGAAAGAAGTCATTAAACTGAATGAAGATTCGATTTATTCCGGTGGTCTGCGAAATCGCATTAACCCACGGGCTTACGAAGGGATGCAGGAAATCCGTCAGCTTTTATTGGAAGAAAAAATTGAAGAGGCTGAAAAGATTGCATTCCAGAAAATGCAGGGTGTCACACCAAATGCACGGCATTATATGCCCTTGGCAGATTTGACGATTTACTTTGGATTTATCGGGAAAGCAAGAGAATACAAGCGTTCTCTCGATTTGCGTGACGGAATTGCAAGGACGGAATTTCATGATGATGCCGGAACGCATTTTCTCCGTGAAAGTTTTGTTTCCCATCCGGCACAGATGCTGATTATTTCCATCACGGCAGACAAAGCCGGAATGCTGGACTTTTCCGCCTCTTTGGACGGTCGGGACGATTATTATGACGATAACAGACCCATAGAAGAAAATATTATCCTCTACACTGGCGGAACAGGAAGCCGAGACGGCATTTTCTTTGCATCAGGCATGACCATTCTCACAAAAGGCGGAACAGTGGAAACCATCGGCAGTGCAATTCAGGTAAGAAACGCAGATTCTGCACTGCTCCTCTTGTCGGCGGAAACGAGTTTTTATCATGGTGACGATTACAAGAAAAAAGCCCTTGAGCGGATTCATGCTGTCATTGACAAAGAAACAGATGTCACAGCCCTTGCAAAGTTACTCAAAGCCGAACATATTACAGATTATCAGGCGTTGTACAACAGAGTCAGATTCACCCTTGACGACAACAGCGGAGGAATTGCTGAAACCATCCCGACAGATGAAAGAATCTCCCGACTGCGTGGAAATGCGGATGATGACAAGGAATGCCGTGCTTTAATCCGTGACAATCGGTTAGCAGTATTGTATTATAATTATTCCCGTTACCTGATGATTGCCGGAAGCCGTCCGGATTCACAGCCTATGAATTTACAAGGAATCTGGAATGAAAATATGTGGCCTGCGTGGGGCTGTCGGTTCACTATCAATATCAATACAGAAATGAATTACTGGGGCGCAGAGATTGGAAATCTTTCAGAATGCCATCTGCCGTTATTTGATTTGATTGAACGGATGCGCCCGAATGGTGAGAAAGTCGCTAAAGAGATGTATCATGCAAAAGGTTTCTGCTGTCATCATAATACAGACATCTGGGGAGATTGTGCGCCTCAAGATTTATGGATGCCTGCCACAATCTGGTGTATGGGTGCAGCGTGGCTTTGTCTGCATATTTATGAGCACTACGAATTCACAGGTGACAAGGAATTTTTGAAAGAGCATTTCGACACACTTTGTGCATCTGCGGAATTTTTCACGGATTATCTTTTCGAGAACCAAAATGGTCAGCTTGTCACAGGTCCTTCGGTTTCGCCGGAAAATACTTATCTCACAAAAAGCGGTACAAAAGGAAGTCTGTGCATAGGTCCTTCCATGGATACGCAGATTATCACAGTATTATTCAATAACGTGATAAAGGCATCTGAAATTTTGGATGAAAGAAAAGAATTTGCAGAACAGCTTTCAGAAATGCTGAAAAAGTTACCGCCCATCACCATCGGGAAATATGGTCAGATTATGGAATGGGCGGAAGATTATGACGAGGTAGAAATCGGACACCGCCATATTTCGCAGTTATTCGCCTTATATCCGGCTGATTTGATTTCACCGCAGAAAACCCCAAAATTAGCGGCGGCGGCTCGTGCGACTATGATTAGACGGCTTATTCACGGCGGAGGGCATACCGGCTGGAGCTGTGCATGGATTATCAACATGTGGGCAAGATTGCACGATGCTGATATGGTTTATGAAAATATCCGCAAACTGCTTGCACATTCCACAAGCCCGAATATGCTTGACGAACACCCGCCTTTCCAGATTGACGGAAATTTCGGCGGAGGTGCTGGCATTGCAGAAGCATTGTTACAAAGCCACAGCGGAGAAATTCACCTTCTCCCTGCTCTTCCGAAAACATGGAAAAACGGCTCAATTTCGGGAATTCGTGCAAGAGGGGGATTTGAAGTCAGCATGGAATGGAAAGACAGTAAACTCGTCAGCGCAGAAATTCTCTCCCTGAATGGAAATTCCTGTGCCGTCCGTACTGCCGGAATTGTCAGCATTTTCCGTTCAGATGATACCAGAGTCAGTGCGGAACTGCGTGACGGTTTGATTTGTTTCGCAACTGAACCAAACACCAAGTATTTTATCAAAGCTTAGGAGCGTTTATGAAAATCAAGAAATATCTTGCCGGACTGCTTTGTGTATCGTTGTTATGTACCGGATGCAGTAAGGAAACCCCACAGAAATCCCAGCCGTCAGAGAACATTGCAGAAACGGCGGTTTCTGTTGAAACTAGAAAGACCGCTGAACCTACACAAGCCCCCACCGAAGCGAAAATTCCACATTATCCGGCTGAACCTCTGGACTTTGAACCAGCTGAAAATTACTATTTTGAATCACGCATAGAAGCCGAAGAAACAGAATATTCCGATAACCTGACAATAGAAAATTCTATTGTCGGTTACAGCGGTGACGGCTATCTTTCCGGATTTTCCGCAAGTGAAAGCGACAAAATCAAAGCAGTTTTCAATCTGACTGCTTCACAGCATTATGATATTACCATCTGTGTCAGTTCTGATTCCCTCGTTACCAATGCATTGACACTGAACGGGAAGGAAATCGGAGAATTTTCCATCACTGAGCCGAACCGCTTCACAAAGATTACTTTTTCAGGGGTCTATATTCCGGAGGGGGAAACGGTTCTTTCCGTGAAAGAAATCGACGGCTATTTCTCGCTTGACTATTTCGAAATCACCAACAGCGACAAAATGCAATCATTGAATTATCATGCCGATTATCCTCTTTCGGATGCGGATGCTTCGGAGGGCGCACAGAATCTCATGCACTGGCTTTCCCTTAATTACGGTACGAAAATTCTAAGCGGTCAATATGTTTCCGGTTCAGAAAATGAAGAAATGGAAGTCATTCACCGATTAACCGGAAAATACCCTGCCATTCGTTTCGCCGACATTGGATGTTATACAGGAAATACTTCTGCTGTCATCACCGACGTGGTAAGGGATTCGTTAGAATGGTCTGAAAATGGCGGAATTGTGGGATTTATGTGGTATTGGGATGCTCCGGAGGGTATCAGCTCCGTGTACGCAGAGGAAACCGATTTTCACCTTTCGGATGCAATGCCCGCTCCGGAAACAATTTCCATTGAAACCGCTAACCCTGATGAAGATTCTGAAGACTCTGACGAAAATTCCGAGGAAGACGAAGAAACTGACGAACTCCCTCCCCCTGACATTATGGCGGTGAATGTCATAGATGTTGCCTTGATGAAGCCTGCCGAAATCGACAAGCTTGTCGAAAAGGGCACACTTTCCAGTCAATGTGCGTCCCTCATCCGAGACATTGACAGCGTTTCGGATGCCCTGCAACCCTTTGCCAAGACGGATATTCCAGTACTGTGGAGACCTCTCCACGAAGCCGGAGGAAAATGGTACTGGTGGGGCGCAGACGGTGCAGAGGCTTATCAATGGCTCTGGGACGTGATGTATCGGCGAATGACAGAATATCACCATCTGCATAATTTAATCTGGATTTGGAACGGACAGGACAGCGCATACACGGTGAATCAATATGACATTGCATCCCTTGACATTTACCTTGATGCCGGAGAGGATTTCAGCAGTCGGCATGAGCAGTTCATCCGGCTTTATGAAATGACAGGTGGTGAGAAACTGCTTGCCATGAGCGAATGCAGTGCCGTGCCGGATGTGAATGCGTGTTTCCGTGACCGTTCTATCTGGAGCTTTTTCGGGCTGTGGTATGACGAATATCTGACAACGGATTCCGGAATGTATAACGGCAATTACACCCCTGCCAAGAAAATGATTTCTTTCTACAATTCCGAAGCCGTCCTGACATTAGACGACACCAAAAAAGGCTTTGAACCGGAAACAAGCATTCCCGAAGATGACGAAGAAGACGAATAAATCAAGCCCCTGTCAATTCAGAACAGGGGCTTGTATTTTGAAATTGAGAAATTTTTCTATCTGCAATAAGTCGGTACTTTCCAATTTTTCTGTAAAATAATCTGGATTGGTTTTGAATTCTCTTTCATAGGGCATAATTTGTCTTAGGAAAAATACATCTTCTTTGGCACGGATTGTCAAGTCAATCTTGTAACCACTAGAATTTTTGGTACTAAAATATTGATAAGTATGCTCTACGGAAACAATATCTTGATAGTAAAAAATTTCTTTTCGTCCGCCGAACAGCCAGAACGTAATTTTTTCATCATCCGCCAGACATCTGACGGAAAGCCTTCCGCTCGCAAAACACAGGACGACACAGGCGATAAAACACACATACCAGAGAATTACCGCCCATTTTCCTCGTGGGAATGACGTTAAATCGGGATTCAATGCGAAAATTACTATACACAGCAACACAAGCCCCTCATAATATTCACTTTCATACTTGAAATTCCATTCCATTACAATCACTCCCATTTTTCAGGCATCCAGCAGGAAAGCCCCTGAAAAGGGGCTTTTTGCATGAACTTATGCAATGTCAATGACTTGATAGTCTTTATCCTCAACGGCTTTGCGGAGAATGTCGTTATCGGTATCGGCATTGAGTGTGACAATGGCAGTACCTTTCTCGTGGCTGACTTCTGCGCTGTCAACAGTGGCGATTGATTCCAATGCCTTCTTGACATTGGCTTCACAGTGCGTACACATCATGCCTTCGATTTTGATGGTTTTTGTCATGTGATTCACTTCCTTTCTGGTGATAGTATGGTAATTTCATTGTAACATATTCCGGTAAAATTGTCAAGTCGCTTGACAATTTTACATATCTATGGTATGATTAACAAAAGGAGTGTGAATGATAATGCCATCCATTCAAGAATTGATTGCCAAATTTTACCGTTCAGATGAAGAACATGCAGAAGAATCCGCACAGGCTGTTATTGATGCATTTTTACAGTCTGAAACGTTTCTCATTGCCAGAATTCCCGAAACAAAGAAATTTTTCATTTCCATGGAATCCGGACAGCAGACAGCAATTTTCTTTTCCGAGCGTGATACTTTCGAAAAATTCGCCGTCCACTGCATGAACAGCGGAATTCATGTTGATGCTGTTGAATTCGCCAAGGACAGACAACAGCTTTTGTTTGCGGAATTATGGAGATGCGGATTCACAAGAATCATGATTGATTTTCTGCCGGTATATCTGAATATCAGCCTGTTTGACGTTTTTACACCGCCGGACTATTCCGACAAGCCGTTAGCATACCGCCCCATTATTGCCCCACGCATGACAGGGAAAATTCTGTTCCTCATGCAACAGATTCAAACCGGAAAAGCTGACGGAAATCAAGAGGTTGATACGCTGACAGAATTGTATCATTCCCCGTTCTTCACAGGGGCGGACATCCTCAATATCAACGGAAAAAGAGCCATGCAAATCAACGGTCAGGAAAATGCTGACGGCACAAAAACACTTTTGTTATTCACGGATATGAAAGAATATACCGCCGTCCCCCATCCTTCCGGTGAAGTTCCGTCAATTGTGTGGTATCCTGACATAAAGGAAATTATGAAACAGGGATTTCAGACGCTTGTCATCAATTCCGCAAGCAGTACCCCCCTCACGCTGGATTCTGAACTTCTGAACGCTACCGAACAATTGGCAACCGGACAGACAGAGAATTTCACTTTCACGGAGATGGAAAATGCTAATACTTTCAAAATGACGGATATTGAAAATCCGCCGGAAGACCTGATTCAGGCACTTTGCGCAGAACTCCCGAATTATCAGCAGGTCAAATCTGCCTATCTGCGTGTGATGCAGTCTGACCAGAAATTGATACCCTCCTATTTTCTGATTCTGGAAGCCCCCACGGCAATGAAAGCCAGTGCACGGACTATCTTTCAGGCAGTGGAAAAATATCTGCAAGGCTATCATTTCGAATGCACCGCCCTCGAAAAGCCTGAACTTGCTAAACTTATCGGCAAAACCAAGCCATTTTACAAAAAGAAAAAGGTCGGCTTTCTGAAATAATCCGGATTTCATAAAAAAATTTCCGGTTTTCTCTTGCATTATGCCAGAAAGTATGTTATAATAATTAAAAAAGAGTACGCTCTTTATGAAAAGGAGGGGAACGAACATGAAACACATTATGACCATTAACAAGGCTAATCTGAAAGAAAGTGCTGTGAAGGGTGGCTGTGGTAACTGTCAGGCATCCTGCCAGTCAGCCTGCAAGACTTCTTGCACCGTTGCAAACCAGAAGTGCGAGAGAGATGAGAAGTAATTTCCGTTTCTGACAAACTTCAATGCCCTGCACTGTTTTGTGTGGGGCTTTTTCCTGTAATCTCAAAAAAATAAAGGGTGAATAATTGATGATACATAAATATGAACTGAATGGGCTGTACATTGTCCTTGATGTTAATAGTGGCGGTGTGCACATTGTTGACAAGCTGACATATGATTTGCTGGATTATGCCGTTCCGCCTTTTGCAACAGAATGTCCGCAGGAAATCCTTGACAAATTAGGCGGTACTTATGATATTGACGAACTGAAAGAATGTTATGAAGAAATCGCTGAACTTTATGAAGAAAAAATATTATTCTCTCCAGACGAATACGAAAAATTTGCAAAGTTCACAACTGCCTCCCCTGTCAAGTCGATGTGTCTGCATATTTCCCATGACTGCAATCTCCGCTGTCAATATTGTTTTGCATCTACCGGAGATTTTGGAACAGGTCGAAAGCTGATGCCTTTGGAAATTGGTAAAAAAGCGATTGATTTTCTGCTGGAAAATTCCGGCAACCGCAAAAACTTGGAGCTTGACTTTTTCGGCGGTGAACCGCTGATGAATTTCGGCGTTGTCAAGGAAATTGTTGCCTACGGTCGTGAACGTGAAAAAGAATACGGAAAAACATTCCGTTTCACCATCACCACCAACGGAACAATGCTCAATGATGACAGCATTGATTTCATCAATCGGGAAATGTCCAATGTCGTTCTTTCCATCGACGGCAGAAAGGAAGTTAATGACAGAATGCGCCCGACTGCCGGAGGGAAAGGAACATATGATGTCATTCTTCCCAAATTCAAGAAACTGGTTGACGGCAGAAGCAAAGACAAAGACTGGTATGTCCGTGGAACATTCACAAAGTACAATCTTGATTTTTCAGAGGATGTATTCAGCCTGTATGAAGCAGGTTTTGACCAGATTTCCGTTGAACCCGTCGTATGTGATGCAAAATATCCCTATGCCCTCACGGAAGAAGACCTTCCAGCGATTTCCGCAGAATATGAGAAACTCGCACAGCGTCTCCTTGCACAGGACAAAGCCGGAAAGCATTTTAATTTCTTCCACTTCATGATTGACCTCAATCAAGGACCTTGCGCCGTGAAAAGACTCCGTGGCTGTGGATGCGGTAATGAATATGTTGCAATCACTCCTGATGGAGATATTTACCCCTGTCACCAGTTTGTAGGCATGGAAGAATATAAAATGGGCAACCTTGAAGAAGGCACTTTCAACAGAGAGATGCAGGCGGATTTTGCCAAGGCTCATATCTACAATAAGCCGAACTGTCGGGAATGCTGGGCTAGATTTTATTGCAGTGGCGGATGCAATGCCAATAATTATCAATATATGGGCGATATTCTCAAATCGCATACACTCTCCTGTGAATTTGAAAAAAAGCGTGTGGAATGCGCTATCATGATTCAGGCTGTCAAATCCCTTGAACGCAATGAAGCAGAATGATTGTTTCTTTCGATTTGGATGACACGCTTTTTGTATCGCCGCTGACCCACGAGACAGAAAAAGCATTGTCCTTTCCTTTCAACCGACTTTACAGGGAACAATTGAGAAAAGGCACAATTTCCCTGATTCATCAATTGCAGTCACAAGGCGACAAAGTTTATGTTTATACGACTTCTTACCGCTCAGAAAGCTATATCCGGAATTTATTTCATCATTACGGAATTCAATTTGACCGCATTATCAATGGTGCAGTCCATGAAAAGGAAGTACAGGGCAAAAAATCAGAAGCCATGCCTTCAAAATATCCGTCCCGTTACCGGATTGATTTGCACATTGATGATGATAAATCCGTCATGGAAAACGGAAAAATTTATGGTTTCCGTGTGTTTCTGATTGGCGGTCAGGATGATGCATGGGCGGCGAAAATTTTAATGGAACTTGAAAGAATCCGAAAGTTATCAGATTTTTGAATTGCTGATAATTGATTTTTCATCATTGACAATTTCGCCCCCTTGTGATATGATGGTAGATAATACCACATTCACAAGGGGGCTTTTCGCATGAAACAAAAAATTGAAATCCGTGTCCGTGACAGGGTGGGGGTCGTCAACGAAATCACCGGAACAATCTCACGGCTGGATATTCCGCTTTATCAGCACGATGCAAGAATTTCCAAAGATGCAAAGGGAACGGAAATTTCCGTCTTTCATGGACAAATTGAATCAGATGACATTCAGACAGAATCACTCCGGAAAAAGTTACCTCAAATCAAAGGTTTTCTTTCGCTCTCCATCAAATAAGACAGGCTCTCCCATGGGGAAAGCCTGTTGTTTTTTTAGGGTTTTTTTCTTCTGAGAAGTCTCTTTCTTTCTTTTACCTCTTCTTCAGCAGCTGCGAGGTCTTCTGCTGTTGCCTTGGTAGAGGAAGAAACATCCCCTTCATCCATGAAGGAATTCAGTCTCTGCTTGAATGCCGAACCGGATTTCGAACCGGGGGCAGAAGAAAGCGTTTTACTGGAATAAGCCTTCGGGGCAGTAGCGGAATTAGTGTAAACAGAAAGTGTCTGGCTGTGAGTGCTTCCGGACACATAGTGACCGCTGACAGGTGCACCTCCGCCCTGATTCAGATACTGGCTCTGCTGACCGTTGAAGTATACAGAATTCTGAGGGAGTGGCTGGCTTCCTACCTGAGGCTGAGGATAAGGAGCACTCTGCTGGTAGGGATTTGTCTGTTGCTGGGGCTGGGGATAACCCTGCTGAGGATAGCCCTGCTGGGGGTAACCCTGCTGAGGATAACCCTGCTGGGGATAACCTTGCTGAGGATAACCCTGCTGGGGATAACCCTGCTGGGGATAACCCTGCTGAGGATAGCCCTGCTGAGGATAACCCTGCTGAGGATAACCTTGCTGAGAATAGCCCTGCTGGGGGTAACCTTGCTGAGAATGAGGGAAATTTCCCTGCTGTCCGGGGAGTGGCTGACTTGCATAAAGGCTCTGTTGCTGTGCTCCGGGCTGGAATACACCACCCTGCTGATAGCCACCGCCCTGTTGAGGGTAGGGCTGACCATATGGATTAGGGGCAGCATTAGGATTTTGAGGAGCTTGTTCCGGCTGTTGTTCAAAAACAGGCGGGGGGGGCGGAGCTTCTTCAGCGGCTTCAAATCCGAACTGAGCGAAATCATCCACTTCTTCTTCTTTTTTTTCAACTTGCGGTTCTGTATTTTCCTTTGACACGGCATGTTCCTCCTTTATTACCTCTTTTTCGGTTTCATTTTTCATATTGGCATCAGTACCGGCAATTTCCTTGGCTGGTTCTGTCGGTTCTGTAGCACGCTTTTTTTCAGATGGGGGCGGTTGTTCTGACTTTGCTTCTGTTTTTTTTTCCGGTTTGGGAATCTCCTGCTTTCTGGGTTCGGGGACAGGCTGAGGAGCTCTTTTTTCCTGTTTGCTGATTTCGGGGACAGCACGAACACCAAATGAAACAATGTCCTCCAGTCCGTTTCTTTCCTCTTCCGGTATCAGGGAATAAGCGGAAGCACAGCGATTAGTTGCAATGTAAATATTCGTATCACGGTTTTCGGGATTGATACGAAGCAACAAATTCAGACACCCTTTGCATGGCTGGCTGACTTCCTTCTTCGCAAATGAAACTGTAATCAGTTTCAGGACACGGCTTTCCCCCTCCGGTATCATTGCCATAATGGCGTTGAATTCCGGACACGCTCGCATTAACTGACCAGCACTGATTTTTACTCCGGCAATTCCGGCATAAATATGCTGTTGGTCAGTCAGCAGTACGCAAAGTTCTGCATCATGACTGGAAGTGAGGTTAGGCTCGATTCGCTTAATATTTTCCATCAGCTTCACAGCCAGATTATAAAATTCCTTATCCATCAAATGACCTGCCTTTCATCAGAATTTCAGGAATCGTATTTTGTCCTGTCCGTTTTCACGGATGGGAATGCATACGGTGGGCGGAGCGGGAAACTCCGTCCGCCCTGTGCATTCCGCAGAGGGCAAATCGTTTTTAACTAAGTGATTGTGGCGAATAAACAACGGGTCTGTCCTTGCCTTGCATTTTAGCGTTGTACAATGCTGTATCCCCTGCATTGATAATCGAATCAGGGTTATGTCCGTCATTAGGACTGCCAGCAATACCGTAACTCATAGTAATGCGGAACTGCTGACCATTGACATTAACCACCTCGCCAAATAGATTTCTCATCTGCTCCACCAGATTGAGCACATCTGCCTGTGTCACGTTTCCAAGTACAAGCATAGCGAATTCGTCACCGCCGATTTTTGCACAAGGATACTTTTCACCGCAATATTTCTGAAATCTGGTTGCATAGGTTTTAATCAGGGTATCACCCATCTGATGACCGAATGTATCGTTAATCTGCTTGAAATTATCCATATCCATCACGATATATGCAAAGCGTGTACCTTCCTGAATTTTATCTGCCATTGTCTCACGCATCCAAGCCCTGTTATTGAGTCCTGTCAATGCATCAGAATACGCCAGTTCACGAAGCTGTTCTTCTGCCGCCTGAATCTGCTGGTTTTTTTCCATAAGCTCCTGAAAAGAAGCATTCAGTTTATCATTCGCACTTGCGAGGTTATTTTTATCAAGGTAAACAATTGTTACCATGACAACGGTAATTATCGCTATCAGTACCCCCGGCATTGCCAATGGATTGTGCGCCATCACAACCCCCATCAACGCACTGCCACCAGCAAGGGCATTCAGGGTACATGCTACAATAAATCCACGCTTGTGGTTGGATGTTACCATGAAAATGGAAGCAAGTACTTCTATCTGACTGACGATACCAGCCCAATGGGTATCTCTTGCAGTGTACATACTCTGCACCACCATGGAAGCCACAAAGGCAACAATACATAATACTAAAATGGCAATTTCCGTTGGAGTCGCTTTATTTTTGTCCATTTTTCAATACCTCTTATCACATTGATTTTTTTGATTATCCCAAAGACTGCGGAGAATAGAGAATTGGTCTGTCCTTGCCTTGCAATTTCGCATTATACAAAGCGGTATCAGCCGCATTGATAAGGGAATCAGGGTTCTGACCATCATTCGGACAGCCTGAAATGCCGTAACTCATAGTAATACGAAACTGCTGACCATTGATATTCGCTACTTCTCCAAAGAGAGCCTGCAACTGTGAAACAATGTTCAGAACTTCCGCCTGTGTAACCGGACCTGCAATGATGAAAGAGAATTCGTCACCACCAATTTTGGCACAGGGATATTTTGTGCCACAATATTTCTGAAATCTGGTTGCATAAGTCTTGATTAAGGTGTCACCAATCTGATGACCGAAAGTATCGTTAATCTGCTTGAAATTGTCCATATCCATCATGATGAAGGCAAAGGGATTGCCTTCCTGAATCACATCAGCAAGGGTTTCACGCATCCAAGCTCTGTTATTCATCCCTGTGAGTGCATCGGTATACGCCAGCTCACGGAGCTGAATTTCTGCTGCCTGAACCTGATGGTTCTTTTCAATCAATTCTTCATAGGAGCGGTTTAATTTCTCTGTTGCTTTATCGTTATTCTTAATGTAATTATAAATGATAGCCATTGTACCAATTGCAAGAACTGGAACAAATGCGCCGGAAATTGCATCAGCACTTCCATGACTTAACCCCGGAATGGTGGACAATACACCAATTATATTCAAAACCACCGCCGCAATAAATCCACGTTTTTTGTTGGTGACTACCATAATGGTAGATAAAATAACTTGTAACTGCGAAACCAAACCAGAATTGAGCCTTTGTGCCTGAGAATACAACCCTCTCAGCTGATGTACAGCCTCCTGAGCATCTGGTGCTCCGCTTTCCGCTTTTCCAAGTGCTGACATGAAAGCTTGAATGTCCTTTGAATGTGTGAATGAAAATATCATGAATCCTACAAATATAATGATACACAAAACCAGAGTGACTGTCTGCACTGCGGTTGGTTTTTCTTTGTTCATGAATACCCCTCCCAATATTGATTTTAGCTTAGAGATTGTGGCGAATACACAACCGGTCTGTCTTTCCCCTGCAATTTCGCATTATACAAAGCGGTATCAGCTGCATTGATAAGGGAATCAGGGTTCTGACCGTCATTCGGACTGCCGGCAATGCCGTAACTCATGGTAATGCGGAACTGCTGACCATTGATATTTGCTACTTCTCCGAAAAGAGCCTGCAACTGCGAAACGATATTCAAAACATCTGCTTGTGTGACTGCCCCCTTGATGATGAGAGCGAATTCGTCACCGCCCACCTTTGCACAGGGATATTTTGTGCCACAATATTTCTGAAATCTGGTTGCATAAGTTTTGATTAAAGTGTCGCCAACCTGATGACCAAAAGTATCGTTAATCTGCTTAAAATTATCCATATCCAGCATAATAAAAGCGAATGGGTTGCCTTCCTGAATTGTATCAGCAAGGGTCTCACGCATCCAAGCTTTGTTATTCATTCCGGTGAGTGCATCAGAATACGCCAGTTCACGGAGCTGTGTTTCTGCGGACTGAATCTGATGATTTTTCTCAATCAATTCTTCATAGGAGCGGTTCAGTCTCTCTGTTGCCTTGTCATTATTTTTAAGGCTAACATAAATAACTCCCATTGTGCCAATCGTGATAATTGGCAAGAACAGCCCGACTAACGCATTTTTGTTACCATGCATAACCCCCGGAAGGGTAGAAAGCACACTGAGAATATTCATCACCGCCACGGCAATCAATCCACGCTTTTTATTGATTGTTACCATGATAGCGGATAAAATAACCTGTATCTGCCCAAGAAGACCAGAATAAAAATTCTGTGTTCTTCCATACAGCGGAATTATCTGTGCCGCCGCTGACTTTGCATCAGGTGCATCACTTGCAGCCTTTCCGGCATTCGTCATAAATTCCTGAATTGCTATTGATACACGATTGGAAAGGATATTTTGTACCCCAATCGTTGTCATAAATCCAAGAATACACGCAACCAAAATAATAATTTGTGTTGTTGTAGGTTTCTCTTTGTTCATAAAATATTCCCTTTCCGGAAACAGAGGGCAGAGGAGCGTTTAAGACTCCTCTGTCTCCTGAAGTCTGCGAATGTGTTTCAGACGTTGTTTTGCTATTTTTGCCTGATGTTCTGCACGGCGCATTTCTGCACGAAGCTTGTTGCGTTCCACCTGCTTTTTCAGCTCCATGATGCCGTCATCCAGCATTTCAAGATTATAGGCAACTGAAAGAGAAATATCATCCTGTGTGCCGAAATGGGTACGCTTTGTGAGATTCTTCTTGACAACAGCATTGAAAGCCTCCGGCTTGTCAAGATGACTTGCAATAATGGTATGATAGTCCAGAAAATCTTCACCGCTTCGGAATGAAGTGTAAAGACCGTCTGTTGAAACAAACACCGCCAATGCTTGGTCAGGCATGTAAAAGCTGTTAAAAAGGTCAATCGCATTGGAATTACACATGGAAGCGGTCAGGTTTGCGGGGGCGGATTCATCATCAATAATCGGCATATCCGCCTCTGCATCTTCATCAATCACAACAAGACTGCCGTCACCAATCTGAATTCCGAACGTGAATTCCCTTCCGAGAATTGCAGCAATCAGAGTTGTTCCGTAAATCTGCTCAAGACGAATCGCCCTGAACTGTTCATCTGTAAAAGGAAGCCTTTCCGCATCTGTAACGGGATACTGCCGGAAATGTTCCCTGACAGCCGTATTCCAGCGGAGAATAATATTCTTTTCCAGCTTCCGGATTACCTTTTTCGGGTCTTCTTCAAGATTGGACTCAAACTCCTCTGGGTCTTCGTAAAATTCCGCCACTGCATCCAACGTCGCAGCTACTGCAAACTTTGAGCCTACATCACTGCGGAAATGCTTTTTGCTGCCGTGTCCGTCCGCAACTACGGCGAGTGCATAATATTCTGTTGCTCTGAAACCGGATGCATCCTGACAAACTGTCCCCTTTGCAACATGGCTCTGACCGATAATAGTATGATACAGTCCACTATACATCGCAGACACCTCCTTTCCCAATCTGCTTCATCCGGTTTACCACCCTGTATCGAAGGGAACAGAGCCATCGCCGTAACCCTCAGATTTCACGATTTCCTGAATCTGCTGACCGAGAAGTTTTTGTTTGCTTTCGTATACGTCTTCCATAGCCAGCTCACGACCGCCCTCATCAGCCAGAGTCATACTCTTAGAGCCAATCTGTGAAGAGGTAACAGCGATAATCTTAATCAGATGTGCAAGCTGTCCGCCGGAATAAGCGTGTACGACTGTATCAGGTGTACCGGTAAATTCTGCCAGCATATCGTCATTGGCTTCTTTTCCGATACCTAAAGCTGTTTTCAGTCCGTATCTGTACCATGTATTTTTCTGCAATACCTTCAAGCCCTCTTTGTAATCATCGGAGGGGTAGCCGTCTGTCATCAGGAAGATAACAGGGGCGAAAGAAAGGGAGGGAGAGTTCAGGAAGCTGTTTCTGGACATTCTGACAGAAAGCTCCTTGAATGCTGCACCCATACTTGTAACGCCGTCTGCTCTCAGACGTGTCCATTCAAAATCCTCAATTGAAATCGGTTCGGAATACATCCACATAACACTATTCGAGAAAGTCAGAACAGCAACTTTCACATCAGTATCAGCTTCACCGACACGGCGGATTTCCGGAATCAGTTCTTCCATAACGGTATTCAGTTCGCCCATTTTTGTGCCCTTCATACTGCCGGAAGTATCAATCAGGAAAAAGATGACCAAGCTCTTTCTTGAGACACCCGTCGCATTCAGCGGGTCATCATCGTCTTCGTCGAAGTCTGCGAACTCTTCGTCATCATCGTAATATTCCATCAATTCATCACTCATGTTTTTTCTCCTTTTCTCAGTGTATTTCGCTGTAATTATGATGCGCTTTCGTCATCGTCATCATTGATTCTTGCTTTGATTTTGCCGAAATCAATGACAATACCGCCCCACAGCGGAAAACCTTTCCCCGGAGCGACAGGATAAAATTTACCATCCGGCATTTTAGCCTGCCATGTCTTCCGTGAAAGATTCTTGATACCCAGCATTCCGGGTTTCAGCTTGTTTTCTACCAATTCGCCGGTAACTGTCTGGAAATCATCAGACATTTCCTCTGTTTCACATGCATAGAACTTACAGCCCAGATACAGTGGAATACGGTAATCACGGTTGCTGAATCCGATTGTCACAAACTCTGCTCCGCACTTCTTACATCTGTAAGCCATGCCGTCCATATCCTCAAACATTGATGCAAAATTCGTGCGACCACATGCGCAGGGGATAATTTCAGCACGAAGACGGATGAAAAGTTTCTGCCATTCGTTCTCAATAATACGCTTGTTGGGCTCTGTGACCCCAACGGTAAAGGAACGAATGAACGCTTCACGGATATATTCCGGATAAATTTTCCAGAACTTGATAACATTATCGTGAATGCCCCTGACCGGACGATTAGAATCATCATTCGGGTCATACACGAAAACGGCTTCTTTTCCGTAGTGCTTCAGTTCGGAAGATTCCGTCAGGCAAATATCCTTGACAACCTTCTGCCCTTCCATCGGGTCACCACGGAACAAAAGCTTAAACAGAACAACGGCAAGAGAATATTTGTCGGTCTGTACATTCGGCTTTTCAATACCACGGACTACCTCAGGAGCCATATACCCCGGTTTACCGCCGATACCAAAGTTAGAACCATCAGGAGCGATATTATCGCAATCGCAGACGAGAATGTCACCAGTATTGGTATTGATGAAGAAACCACCGTCGTTCAAGTCCTGATAACTCTTTCCGGCACGATGCAACTGACGGAATGCATTTACAATATTGATAACTGCGGTAATCATTGCATACAGGCTTCTGAACTGTACAGGGGCTTTCACACCACGACCTGTCAGGGGGTCAATGTCCAGTTTGTAAGTATTCAAAATGTCAACAAATGAATCATACCCCTGCGGTCTGACATCCATCAGATAACCGAAACTTTCACTGTCCGAAAAAGGCTTCGTCAAATACTTTGGCCAGAGAAATTTTTTACTCGGTGCACCGTCATTGATGTTATTGGCGATATTTTTTCGGAATTCAGGAGGATTTTTCATCTTGTCAACATCATACCACTTCAATGCATACTGCATATCATTGAATTCTACAAGATAAACGATACCCTGACCGCCGCTGCCAAGTTCTTTCAAAACCTTTGCAGCTCCGCCGTATTCCATCTCGACATACTGCCCGATTTGAAGTTCAACCATTTTGAACTCATCCCTTTCTGTTTCATAATTTTATTTTCAGGTCTTAGCCTGCAAAGCCCTTTCTCACGGGCTCACACTTAACACCATGACTTGTGCAGAACTTATGTACATAAGAATTTTCTACACAACGTACTGTCAGATTCTGACACATCTTGAATGCATCATCATCAATGTATTTCACACTGTCTGTCAGGAACAGCTTTTTCAGTGAAATACAGCCCTGAAATGCTTCTGAACCAATGCTTGCAATGGTCGGCGGTAATTCGAGCATTTCCAGACTGGAACAGAATTCGAAAGTACTGTCTTCGATTTCTGTCACGCCCTGCGGTACACGCATCATTGTCAGCTTACCACAGGAACTGAATGCACCACGTCCGATTCTTCTGACATTCGGAGGCATTTCAAGGGTTTTCAGCTTTTTGCAGTCAGAAAATGCATATTCACCAATGACATAAACAGACTGCGGAAGGGTGATTTCTTTCACACGGCTTCCGTCAAAGCAGAAGTCTGCAATATTGGTAACACCTTCCGGAACTTTTACGGTACTGGAGAAAAGACCAGCTGCACGTTTTGCCTCTTCAGGGGTAAATCGTCTTTCAGCGGAAGGCTTGGGAGCGGCTGCGACTGGTCTTGCCGGAGCGGCATGAGCCGAACCGAACGGAATCGGGTTGCCCCCAGGGTTCTGCATCATTGGTGCAG
>AUXO017226611.1_pt1 | contig 18299 bp, 36 predicted proteins | sample 768731 | NCBI WGS metagenome assembly AUXO01 (sample SAMN02715735, study PRJNA202380) | gut metagenome | biome: sheep rumen | host: Ovis aries | place: New Zealand: Palmerston North
TCTGTATAAAATGGGTCTTTTATAAAATAAGAATAGTTATTAAAAAGATTTCTTAAAAGGTTTATAAGTTCTTTTCTTATCCTTTCATCCTCTTCGCTCGGCTGCCAAGTATATTTATCTTTAAGTGATTTGAGCCAGGAATGACATCTTTGTTTGTCTAGGTCATTGTCGTTGCCATAATAGAGTTCAATAACTGCTATTAGTTTATTTATTATCTTCTCATCCTCTTCACTCCAAGCAGGTGTTTGAGGAATTAAAGACTGTAAGTATGCTGAATGTTTTTTTACTTCTTCTGTTGTAGCATCGTTGTCACCTATAGCATCCCTATAATCATTCATCATGTCTTTTACTGCTTCCTCAAACTTTGTCAGTTCAGGTTCTTCAATTTTCTTCAGCTCTTTCTTTTCAAAGTCAAATTCCCATCCCGCCTCAGCCATTGCTTTAAGCAGAGCGTCACATTGTTCTTTTGTTGCTGGCTGAACTTCCTTATGTGTCCACCAATAATTATTTCTACGTCTACTGATGCAAAAATTTCCTACAGCGTCATTTCCTCCATATGCTGCGACAGGCGCATCTGGAAGGTTAGGATCAGGACAATTTTTGTATATAAATGGACGTTTATTATCTACCGTAACAAGCACATCACCGTCTTTAGCATCTTTAAGGGTCCACAAACGGTAATTCTGTACTTCATCAAAATTTACCAATGCTATTTCTCCATTGTGTGATAAATAATAACATTTAGTTTGTGGATATAATACGGAATCAACGTAATATACTAGGTTAGATGTTTCGCTTATTATCCAATCTCCTTTATGGAATTTCGGCTCATCCATATCACTTGGCTTCCGCTCTACTAATTCCCAATCATATTCACTGTTAAAGTCGCAGATAAACAAATCATTAGACCAATATCCTCTTTTGTCTATCTTGGTAATAGTTAAAGATTCTTCATTTTCAGTTCTTACTTCATCACCAACTTTGAACTTTTTTAATTTTTTCAGTTCTTTCTTTTTAAAATCAAAGGTATAATAGGCCTCACTCATTGCTTTCATCAGACCTTCCCGTTGATATTTGGTTGCTGGTTGAACTTCCCTATCCGTCCACCAATTGTTAGTATCTTTTCCGCTACAGAAAAAACATCCATCGGCATCAATTCCCCCATATGCGACGGGTGAATCTGGATGGTTAGAATCAAGACAGCCTTTAAATATAAATGGGCGTTGACTATCTACCGTAACAAGCACATCACCGTCTTTAGCATCTTTAAGAGTCCATCCACGTGCATCCTTCAACAAACTTACATCAAACCTATATTCGTCACCCTTAGTATCAACAAGAGTAACATTAAAACCATCTATCTTTACTATAAGATACACTTGTTTTTCTGTTGCTACAATCCACTGACCAACCTCGAAATTAAAAAGTTTATCAGCAGTATCATCTTCAAGTGCTATTTTACTTTGTGGCTTTTTAAGTCTATGCAAATCCTGAATTAAAGTTCCCAAGACTCCTTCATAATAGTTACCTCTTTCAGTATCAGAGCAGCTATTATAGGCGTAGTCCAAAGCTTCAAATTGCTCATCACTAGGTTTCCAAGAGTATGGTTTTGCTTCACTCTGTTTTTCCAGCCAATCGATAGCCTTATAGATCATATTATTTAAAGTAGCATTATCACCTATCTTAATTTGAAGTTGCGCAATAAGCCACTTTCTTATCTTCTCATCCTCACTCTCTTTGAACTCGGGGAAGATGGCCTCAAAAATCTCTTGACGTGTAACCTTTTCTGTTGCTGGGGTTTGCTTAATATAATCAAGTCCCCTTCTAATAGCCTCGTCGTATTTTCTTGCTTTTTCTTCAATTGATAATTCTTTCATATTTTCTTCTTTTTATTTTTGTTAAAACAAACATAGTTATTACCACAAGCATACCCACTACCCCAGAAAACTACATATTTGCAATCATAGCAATCTTTATTGATAGTGTTTCTTTGTCCGTAGTCCATAATTACAATATTTAACTTCTTGTGATTTTATTTCCATATTTATCTTCTTCGTCTTTAATGAAAAAGATATAACTGAAAAGAGAATCATTGTTTTCTATAAAGTAACTTAAATCGTATTCCGTTATTTTAGCTTCAGTAATAGTTACAAATTTCATAGAAAATTTTAGAAATTGCTTTCCACGTCATGAATAACGCGAGGGTGAACTACAACACCCGAGACACCATTTGCAAAAGCATTTGGCTTACATTTTCTGAGGATATTATAAGAACCATTTACATCGGCATTAATCTGTGTACCAGTGGAAGAAATAAATAGGCCTCTCTTCACCCGGTTTCCCAGGTAGGTGTCATGCTTTCCAATCTCCTCCTGATCAAGAAAACTACACTTACTGGTATATTCTTCACTGGTTATCTCCATATTAATACCCGCCAAATCACATTTATACTGAAGCATCTGAATGAACCGGTAAAATGGAATTAAGCAAAAGTTCTGATTATTAACCTTACCCAACTTAGTGTCTTGTTTCCATCCCTTATTATTACCAACAATGAGTGTGTTGATATTTTCGGAAACTAAGTGATTCACTATTTGTCGGGTTGCTTTGTGGAAGTAATCAGATACCCGATTGGTTCTTTCTCTATTAATCCGACCAGTCCTCCGGCTTGTTTTCCATTCACTGTCTTTTAGGTAAGATTGAGCTTTAGCCATCCTCTTACTGTACTGGTGATTAATAGATTTTACTTTCTTCCCTGAGATAGCAACTGGTGTATGACCAGGCACATTACTGGTTAGAGTGGCCAAGTTATTGACCCCTAAATCAATGGCGGCATATCTGTTGTTATCTGGTTTCTTAGGTACATCTGGAACAGTATAGACAATCTCGACAGCCAGGTAACCATGTCTCGGAATTATCCTAACTTGATTAAGGTTATTGGATGTCACTCTTCCCTTCCTAAGCTTAATTTTAATATCTTCCTTCTCTAATTTCACATACCCCTTCCTTAGCCACGGTTTACTTATGGCTATGTTAGTGTAGATAACCGGAAATCGTCCATCCTTCTCTAGGTAGTGTGGAATCTTAGGCTTTCCTTTATACTTTCCTGGATTAACCTTGTAATCTTGGTTAGCAGCAAAGAAAGACTTAAAATTTTGATCGAGTACCCGAAGAGTCTGCTGTGATGTCTTGGCAGGTAGAGCTCGATAGTCCACTTGTTCAGAGTCTTGAAATTTTTTCTGAAGGTCGATGTAGCTAAGGTACTTTCCAGAATTAAAGAATTCCTGTCTTACCTGATATAAGGCAGCATTATACAGATTCTTGGAAAGTCCACAGAGGGTATACAATCTTTGATAAAGCTTCCCATTACCCTCCTTTACAATCATATTTTCGACTAGCTGCATCTTTTATTATCCTTTCTGTCAATCTCTTGGATCGACGTTTACCATAGAGACGAGCACAGAATGATGTAATTATAGAAACGAAATCCTGCATTAAATCTTCTTTCTCACCTTCTACGTTATTTACCACTTCTATTGATCGATTATTAAGCTGTAAGAGCTTCTGAATGTAGTTTAGACCAAACCGAGCTAACCTATCCTTATGCTCAACAACAATAACGTCAATATCAGTGTTTAAGAGGAGAGATTCCAGTTTCTTTCGTTCATCATTTAAACCAGAACCCACCTCTTTCACTACCTTTGCCACCTTATATCCCTTTGCATTACAGTAGGAGATGAGACGTTCTGCCTGTGAATCTAAGTTAGCCTTATTCTCCGAACTGGATACTCTGGCATAGATAGCATAGGTTTTTTCTTTCTCTTTTACTTCATCGGTAATCCAAATATGACCTGTTGCGTCTGTCTCATATTTGACCTTACCTGATTTAACCCAATTCCAGACAGTCCTATAGTGTACTCCCTGAATCTTAGCATACTTTGATATCTTATACTTCATAGTTTTTAGTATTTTCACTAATAAGGTATATAAAACCTAATAAACGCAAAATATACCATTTCATAGCTGTTTTTCTATAATTTATCTAATAAATTGAATATAATCAGTTAAATTTTAAGATACTCCAATGGTTGTCAAATTCACCTGTTGGATCGTCTATATAAATCTTCTTCGGTGTTTCCATATTATTTTACTTTATTTCCCAAGTTGAAATTTTATAGTAACCGTATTTCTTTAAGAGTTTCGCATACTTCGGGTGGATGAGGTACATATAGTCTTGATGTAGCCTATAAATAAAAGCATCATTACCCGAAATATTCATAGCTTCCGCAAGACATTTGGCTTTTTCTTGCTCATCATCAATCTTATCAGCATGTTTAAAATGTCTCCTAGAATTACTCTCTAAGAACGACCAAGTATCCCAAAACCAACTGCCTACAATGCAAAACTCATTCCTGAAATTTTTATCTTTCTTCAAGAACCCCAAAGTCACACTTGTTGATGTCACTTCTCCAAAATCATTAGCTGAATAGTGAAGATCTAGTTTCAGCCTAATGAGATTAAGGGTGAGCCATGCAGGAAGAAGAATACAATCTCTTAATCCTGTTTTATAGATAGAGGTTTGGGACTGGCATTCAAAAGTATTCAATGCGTTTTTATGTTCATGCTTATAATCCTCATGAAACCAAACATCAATGGCACGTTTGTTTACGATAGATTGTTTTGATAGTTCGTATAATTCTTGCCAATAGTCGCTTGTATAAGAACCGCCCCTTTCAAATCCACCGTTCCATGAATGAAGTACACCAAATTCACAGCCAGGCATCTTATTTGAGCCGACAAGTAAATATTGGTGATTGAAAATTCCTTTGGCACTACAAACATACTCATCTTTCAATGTCGGTGTACCATTAGGATCAGAGACATGTTCAGACAAGGTTTCCATTCTTTTTAGCTGGCCTGACTTGATAAGAGGAGAGCCACAATAAGGGCAGAACATAGTATCCTTGTATTTCTCAGGATCACTATTGTATAAATCCTTTGCTTTCTTTAACGCGTGTTCTTGTAATGGTGTGCGCTTTGGTTGTAGATTAAAAGGCAATTTCATAGTTATTTTAATTTAAATAGTCTATGTTTTTCAATTTCAGGATCGGCTTTATATCCTCTGTCTTCTTGGGATTTAAAGCACCACCACTCACAAATTTGCCAAGCTATAGATCCCTCCTTTGGTTGGAACTTATTGAACTTTCTTTTAGTAAGGCCGTAATTCCATCTATCGGAAAATGCTGCTTTCTTAATCTTTCTTGGTAATTTTGGTTTTCGCATAATGTAATCTATCATATAATCTGTTTTCTTCAGTTATTATATTTTTTTTTGCAGTTTTATTTCATTTTTAAGGGAATTAACCTGAAATTTTTTACTATTGAGTTTTCTGACATTACATCTAAAATCTGAGTCTGTAGCATAACATCTTCCCTGCCTCCTTGCGGACGAGATATTATTTTTCAACTCTCTAATATCACGTTCTATCTCAGTTAGTCTTTTTCTCGTGGCACGTAATTTAGAATAAGCTAATGAAATATTTTTTCTACAGTTTTTAAATCTAATCAGTTTCATCGTACTCACTCTCGAAGAAGTCAATATCTGCCATTTCTGGTGTTATCTTCTTTACCCTCACGCTATTGTATTTATATTTTTTAGCTTGAGTTACGGCCTCCAATGGACTTTCAAACACCATAGCTAGGAAAGATGAAGGAGACCACCACATTTTCTTAGTCAGTTTTCTATTGACAAGATAAAGATTGTTTATGACACGTTTTTTCTTACGCGGCTTTTGAACAATCACGTACTTACCGATGTCTGACTTTTTAAAACAGTGTGATTTGGCTAGGACGTAATCTCTTTTATCTTCTTGTGATAATGGTTCAGTAATTTCCTCTCCATCATAAATGTCAGATAATGCTTCCGCTTCTGATATATAATCTGTCATTTCTTCATAATTTATTTTAATTTTTCTCATTTCATTTATAAGGGATTTGTCTGAAAAAAAAAAGAAAAAGAGGGATCATTTAAGTCCCCCTTCTCTTTTATTTTATTATTTTATAAACTTCTTCTTGGATTAATGTTGCTTCTTCAATCTTATCTCCATCTTCAAACACATAGATCCAGTCATAATCTCCTTCTATGACTTCTATAATTTTTCCAAAGATATGTTCTCCTTCACGATCACTATAGAATTCATAGGTAGCCAACACATCACCAACTTTCCATCTTGGTTTTGCTCCTTGATGATAAATTGTTTCAAAGTGTCCGTGTTCTGGAATTTCAGAGTGTTCATGTTCAGAAGTTTTATCTCCAAGCTCTTTAGTTTCTAGAGAGTCAATGAAGGAAAGCATATCATCACATAACACGATTGGAGAAGATTGAATTTCTCTCAATCTTTTAAGTTCTGCTATTACAACATCTTTCTCAATATATAATTTTATCTTCTTTCGTTTATATATTTCAATTATTTGTTTTATTATTTCTCCTCCGTAAGCATCTTTACAAATGTCCAAAAATTCCATTGGAGTATATTCTGCATCAATATCAATGTTGTTATCTTTGCAGAATTGCTTACGTCCCATTTTACAAGAGCCAGTTAGAATATAATGCCATTCGAAGAACTCCCTACCAGAATGTTTTTTATTCTCGTCTGGATAATTTTGAAGGAACCCGTTAATCCTTTCTTCTACTGGCATTTTCTGAATAGCTTTCTTATGTACGGCTTCAACTGCTTTTTGCAAGGTTTCTCCATGAGCAAAGCAACTATATTCTTTGGCAATGAAACAAGGAGAAAGCGTTAGATCTCGGTTAACTATTGCTCCTTCAGCATAGTTACCATGAACACTATAGATGATTGTATTAATGCCATCTATATAATATACCTGATGTTCATCATACTTCTTTATGTCTTTATTACCTGACTCAAAGAAACTCCGATCATTTCCCCATCCATTACCCGTGCCATCAAAGCAGCCATCACCAGAGCCATCACCCTTGCCAAAGTAACCATCACCCTCTGAGCCATAACAACCATTTTCTAGCTCCATCATAAAATCACTACAGCCCTCACTGGAGCCATAGCCAGGGCTATTACTACCACAGCCATAGCCATAGTTTTTTGATAGGAATATTTTAATTATATCTTCCATATTGCTACACTTTCAATAGATTTAATAGCCTTCTCTGTGCATGGAGTTATTTCTATTACATCTATTACCTGCATGGATGGCACATACAATGTAAATTTACAATCTTTAGGTTTTTTCGTTCCTTCAACGGCCAACTGAGAGAGTGAGCAAGCACCTTCCCAATACCACAATCTTCTGCAATCGTGAATTTCTGCTGTTTTTGTTTGGTCGTCAAATTCAGCGAGAGTACCATAAAAAGCTCCTGCATAAGCGCAACGAATAATCACTTTCTTGTTAATTGGATAATTCATAATTCTTTAATTTTTTAATGTTAATAATTCTTTGTTTTTCTTGTATTCATTTATAAGGAATTCGTAGCGTTTCGGAATAATGTCAAAATTAATCTCTTTCTTTTTCTTATAGTGCAAACAATCATGTAACATCCAGACTTCCGAAAAGGTGTCTACTGTTTCGTGTGGATTGTTGTTGTAGATGTAGCCAAATTTATCTTCATCTTTCTTCCAAACCTCCTCTAGCAGAACATTATAAACCTCATCAATGTTTTTACCATATAATTTGTCTGCGAGATCTATTACTCCTTCTCCTGGTGCAAAGTCAGACCATATAATAGGCTGGCCAGTAAGACAATCTGTTTCAAAATCTATCTCGGAATGATTATGATGCTTAAAACTAATTCTTTGATTTGATGATGGCATTTCATTCTTAGTATCAAAGAAGGAGTCAAAATCTATAACATAATCATATTTCTCAAGTAGTGGAACGAGATTTTCTTTCGCCCAGGCTAAATGTTCTTGCCGACGTGACATGATAAATAGTTCATGTTCTAGTAGGTTGACTTTCTGGTAGCCTATGCATTGTTCAAACAGATCTAAAGTATGCCTGTTGTAAGCGGTAGGCTCTATTGAAAGTTCTATGCCATCTGTTGAACCGTCATGGAAGTTAGCCACATTACAAATAGGTGACTCAATGAATGCAGTATGGACAATATAGTTTTCATAGTTTATATCATATTCTACTCCAGGCTCAAGTGACTCAAGATATTTGTGAAACTCTTCAGCCTCTTCCACATATAGATTAACCCTAAAACCTTCTCTTTCGAAGTCCACAATTTCAAGTGCTCCATCAAGAAGGGTATAAGGTGCAACGGTTTCTTTGTATCCCTTTGAATAGAGAAAGTCCGCATATTCTTTTAACGTTTTCATAACTTTTGAATTTGTTTAAGCTGCTCAATTTTATCAATTGTTTGTTGAAATTGTTTTTGAATAACCTCCAAATCTTCTGTAAGTCTTCGATACATATATTTATACAGACTATTTTTGTTAGTTCCTATTATATATCCTTCAAAAAAGACAATTGATCCATCTTTGCTATTTATAACATTTCCACAGTTAGATGAACCAAAATCAATGTTAAATTTCTTCTTTCCTTTTAGGCAAGATATGTAGAAATGTCCATGAGTTAAGTGCCATTTATAAACAACCTTTAGCTCTTCAAAACGATACCCATTATCATCTGAAATTAGGATGTATAAAACGTCACCATTCTGGATTTCGCCAAAAGTTTTATCTCCTTCTATATAACTTGTGTCAGCGTATGTTTCATAAGGAGCATAACAATCATAAAACAACCTACTACTCATGTCATATTACTGATAAATAATGTTGTTTAAGACAGTTATATTCATTAATTCTCTGTTCTAATCTTTGTTTCTTAAGCTGGTAACTTGCTTTATCTATCCATCCAAGATAATACATCAAGTTCAGTTCATCTTTAGAAAACTGATACGCAGGCTTATCATCATAATATCCTTCTTCTGCTCTTTTGTATAGCCTATTTAGTAGTTCTTCTGTATCAATCATATTTTCCCCGTTTCTTTTAGCCAACAAACCAATTCAAAAGCAGCATCAATAGAAGTTTCTCCTGTTACCGTTTTAGAGAAAGTTGCTGTTCCAGAATTGTCAAGTTGAATGTAATGTGCAGAATACCATTTTCCATTCATTGCTTTTCCAAATCCAAAATCAATTCCATCATTAAACTCTCCAAGATAAGGTGGAATTAGCTCTAATAATGCTGAAAGACTCCAAGCCAGAATACACTTATCTCCGTCAATTGGATATTTAAGTATGTCATACACTTCTTTAGGCATAGGTAAACTTTTGCTAACCTTACCATAAAAAGTAGTATAAATCATATCAGCAGTGTTAACATCAATCCCAAGTTCAATGAGTTTTTGTGACTGATCTAGAGAGGTACAGATTTTATTCATGGTATTACGTTTTTCAAATATTTTAATCTATTATCAATTTGTTGTTTATTGTGTTGATAGATAAGTTTCATTGCCTCTAGTGGTATGTCAAAATCATTATATTGAACCACATTACCAAAAAAGACAGATGTAGCTCCGAATAATCCAACAACCTGGCCTTTTTTTTTATTTATAGGTTAGATCACAGAGAAAATAATAAAGCCCCTCAACGACTTTTGTATGAGGTTTATTATTAATCCGTTCTCCTAGTTTTCTTATGAGTTCTTTCATTTCTTCATAAGACTTTTTCCTATTTCTAAACCTTTTTTATAAGCTTCTTCTGACGATACTTCAAATGGTTTATCTCCAAAAATAGGATGAGAGCAATTATATGTTTTGTAGATAAGATCACAAACATCCTGATTATAATACCCAGCGAAATATCCCAGATTTAACTTTGCTATTTCTGTGGATTTCTCCAAAGAATAATTATTTTTTATAGAGATTTGCTTGACGTATTCTCTGAAAAATTCTTGAGATTCAGTTTTATCCTCTTCTTTAGCAAGTTTCAGAGCAAAATCAAACAATTCGCCCATTGTATCTAGTTCTTTTCCTTTATAATTCATATTTTCTTCTTTTTATTAGTATATTGATTAAACGGACACATTAAACAAGGATAAGGGACTATTTCATCCATAGTTACAAATCCTGGTCTCTCATCCAAAATATCACAATGAGGTACTACGTGATCTAATGGTAATGGAAAGTCAGTCCAATAATGTTCACAACTCTTACATAGGTCTTGTTGTTCAGTCATACATATCTTCAGGTGCTTCTAATGCCAAACCTTTAGGGATTAAACCATTGACATCAAAGTGGTGTTTCAGTAACCATTTTAATAAGACACCACAGCTGACACAGACTGAATACAATAGATTATCCATTCCTTCGTGGCTTATTTCTCCGTAAGGTTCTGGTCTATTTTTCTTTATCAGCTCATTTATTTCTTGTCTCTCCTTTTCTGTCATTGAAGAAAGAGAACGAAGATAAGGTACAGAGCGTTCTAAGTCACAAATATGTTCTTCACCTGGATCATCGCTATCACTACTTTCTATAATTGTTGTAGTTTTCTCGTCTAATGCATTGACTTGAACTAAATAACCCCTCTTATACCAGAATTGTCCGGTGTAATTTCCATCATTGTCAACGAATCTATCAGCATGTCGGACTATTACATTAAATGGTAGCCTTTCACTCATGTCTACAAATAATAGCTCTTCTAATTGTTCATTCATCTTTTACTAATGTTTTTAATTTTTGTAATAAGGATTGTAGCCGTTTTGTATTATTTTCATAAGGACTAGCATAACCACTTTCACCTAGACTCCTTACAAAATGTTCAAACGCCATTACTTCCTCCTTTTCTGGTTTCCAATTGGCGTGAAGTTGAAGAGACCTGAGCCATTCAATATTTTTCTCTATGCTCTCTTTACCATATTGATTATAAGCTCCAAGACTTTTAGCATACTCTAGAATTTGAATAGTTGATGCTAATCTTACTTCGTCTTCACTATTCCACGTTAATTTTTGTGGTCTAAGTGATTTCAACCATTCAATATCCTGTTCTTGTTGGTAAATAGTGTCCGTATCTCCCTTTCTATTGTACCACAGAAAATCGATTATCCTTTGCAATGTCTTACTATCCTTCTCATTCCACTCGGCTGGATTTTGTTGAATATAATCTGTAACCAAATCAGCTGTTTCATCTATTAACTGCTGCTTATAGTTTTCAGGTTCGTCTTCTAACTTTACCAACTCCTTCTTATCAAAATTAAAGGTATATCCGGCGTTATTTATCGCTTTCTCAAGGGTATCCCACTGTTCTTTAGTAGCTGGAGTATAGTCATTATCCTTATCAGGTTCTCCAAAATTACAAGTTTTCGTGCCATTGAGTAGGTTTTCTTCATAAGCTTGAACAATGCCCTTTTCAATGCCCATGAATATAAAAGTACCGCCATTATGAACAAGCACATCACCCTTCCTTACATCTTTAAAGGTCCACAAATGAAAAGTCTCGTCTGCCCATTTTATCTTTGGTAGTGATTCAGAGTCATTTATATCTTTTAAAAGATAATGAGTATTTGAAATTTCTACAACCTGCCAAACGTTATCACAATTATCTACAACCCAATCACCTGTCGTAAATTTATGTTTTAAAGCAGTTTCAGTAGTTTCTATTTTTTCTTTTTCTAGCCAAGAGATATAGTCGACATACTTTACATAGAGGCCGGAATCGGAACCATTAATATGAATAAATTCTCCTTCTCTATCCTCTTCTGTGTCTTTTACTGTAGTTACCTTACCTAGCGGCTTAATCTTAACTACTTCTTCTAAGTATTTCTCAATTTGTTTCATAGGTCTTTAAGTTCTTGTTCTAGTTATTCCTTTTTATTATATAGTGCTTGTAAGAATTCAGTGCTAATGACATGAGTTGCCAGATATTCTACATTAGACATATCTTCATGTGTTTTGCAGTCGGGATTAAAATTATATTTCACTGTTTCTCCATTATTGTGAATTATAATTGTAGCGTTCAGAACATTATCAATTTTGTCTATTGTTTCTATTATTCTTTTAGCTTTTTTGTAGGTATCTCGAGTCATAGTGATTTTGAAAGTTTATGTAGCTGTTCGATACCCCACTCTAAGGCTTCAATATCTCTTTGTCTATTACATCCTCTTTGGTCTTGGTCGATTGCTCCTTCCAGACCACGTTCCAAGATATCCAAGAGTCTTCTTACACATCTTTCTTCTTTAGTCTCACACAGTTCAGGGAAATTATCTTTAACCCATGCTCGTATCCCTTCGTTGTGTGGATTAGCATTTATAAGATCTAGGACAGCTTTTTGAACTCTTTTCTTGTAATCATTCTCTGTTTCCATGTTCTTCGATTATAGTTGATTGTTTTAAGAATGGGCAATTATTTAGAACCCCTTTATCATTTCTATAATCCTCATCGCCTGAACTTTTATAGACTTTAATGTATCTATTAAGTTCTTCGCATCTATCGTGTGTGTAATCATCATCAGTATCATAAAATGCGCGTTTAGGACAATCATTACAACCATTAAACCTAGTTATTTCAATGTAGGTAAACTCGTTAGACGTAAGTGGTTTCAATTTACTCTCAGCCACTAATCGATCATAAATTTCTAAGAGGGCTGCATGTGGTGTATTATGTTGTTTGCTAGTAAAAACGAAGGTATCAGTGTTTCCTCGGTTTTCATTGTTCATAGCATCGCATACCCACATCTCATCCACAATACAAAGATTAACATTTATCTTAGAGTTCCTTATGTATTCTAAGAAAGTTGACATCTGTAGTTGTATTTTTGTGGCGGCCAGAGAAGAATCAGTTACTAAAGTCATCTCGTCTTCAGCAACTCTTCCAATACCAGAACACACAGGCACCTCAGGAAAGTCATTTACTAAACAGTCCACCTTATATAGATAATCATGCGGATAATTTTCTATATCAGTTATCTTATAAATTTTTCCTTTATATTTAATTATTTCACCTATACTAAATTTAGGATTCATTTTTCATTCTTTATTTAATTTAATTATTCACTTATAAGGAATAAAAACGGGGTTAAAATAGAGAAAAGGGGAATTATGGGAGGGGTAAATTTCTTATAAGTGATAAAGCCATAATAAAATGGTAATTATTAATAAACTTAAAAACAAAAAGACATGAAAAAGATTATCTATGTTTTGATGGTTGTGGTAGCTGGTTTGGCTCTGCAATCATGTGATGGTAAAGGTAAGAGTAGTAATGATACCCCAAAACTCCTTTACAATGTTACAGCGACAGCCGAAGGGGAGGTTAATTTCACTTGGTTTAATGGTGGCGCAGAAGTTAATGGTTTCGCCCAAGTTTTCCAGTGTAATGATTCAACTAATACCCTTAAAGCTGAGAAGAATGCAATCCCACTGGCTAATGCTCTTGTTTCTAATGATGCAGAGGTTAGTAAGAGTGCAAACTTCATTAATTCTATGCTTAAGGTGAATAGTCCTACCGGTAATTATAAGTTGACCGTTAAGGGTTATGTTAAATACGGTGCAATGGTCTTTATGATTGATGAGACTTATCCAAAAGAAGCACCAGATAGCATACAGTAAAAATAAAAAAAAATCTTCCAAAATCATCGGAACCTGTATAAAGGAACCGTGGGCGAAATGTAAGTATGTATCATCTAGTTTTAGGTGACGGAGGAGATAGGCTAGTCTGTCTATTACTGCTTACTAAACGTGTGAGAACAAAGGAAGTGATGGGGCAAAAAATAGTAATTAGGGACTTCAACAAACGCCGGCAATGTTCAAGCTATTACCCCCAATCTTGTTTAGTCATGATAAGACGATCTAACATAGAAATAGACGATATAATATTTCATGACACCCGTTCTCAACAAGTCAAACACTTGGGAGTAGGTGGAAGCCCTACAAATTGGGAATGTAGCTCAGAGGCAAGAGCTTGGGAATTAATGACTTTATTGTAGGTCACCTGTGAAAGTACAATATCGAGAGCGTGGGTTCGAATCCCATCATTCCCACTCTAAAAATAAAAAATTAGAGAATATGAAAAAGACTTTGTTGATTTTAGCAGCTATGATTGTGTCTTTGACTTTATCAGCTCAAAGCACATTTGTTTATTATGGTCACTTATCTAAAAACACATCACTCGGCTTTGGATTAAATGGAAATGATGTAATCTTAAGTCTTATGGAGGTTAATAAGTCTAGAAATTTTGACTCATTCTGCCTTAAGATATATGTTGATGTAGAGTCCTATATGAAAGAAGACACTATCTATCACCTTGAACTTGGTGGAAGAAAGGTTGCTCATCAGAAGGATTATAAGATGACCCTAGAAGATTATAACAGATTGAAGCGAATTTTAAATTATCAGGCTCAGGTTATGGTCAATGGAGAATTAATAAACGGAGCTAAATTTACTGGTGTTTTGAGAGTCCTTGAAGTAGAACAAAAACTATTTATGAGAGGAAAGATGCAAAATGTCCGTAAAGTTTCTATATGGAATTGGAATCATAGGAGCGTGGAAATGATGAGATTTAAACTCCCTAACGTGAAAGACTTTAGGTACGTTCGTCAAACTCCTCACCAGTAAAAGAAAAAAAAGAGAAAGTAATTATAGGGAAAAGCTATGATGAAATCTCTTTTTTTTCTGTGGACTCTCTATTCCTTATAATAAAAGATAACTATTATGACAATAAATTGGAAAAGTGAAGAATATAAGATTGAAGATATTTTTATTAATGGAAAAACAATAAAAACAGTCTTATTTACGCCCTCTCACCCAGATGATAGCTTTAAATGGGTAGGGAAAACGTATTATACTAATCCTATCATAAAGGGAATTTTTTGGATTGTTTCTAAATTTAGTCCATTATCACTGGAAGAACTTTTATATAGAGGTGATCTTTTGGAGGATGGTGCTATGAGCGATACAAGACTAATCGATACTGCCTATTACTACTTCGATAAAGAAAGTCATGTCGTTTATACTAAAGCTAAAGTAACTATTCAATATACTACTTCGGCTAATGACTATGATAATTTTAGGTTCGACACTGATGAAGAAGCAAAACAATTTATGAACACTATAATTACCAAAACAAATGAAGGAACGAACTGCACAGGAAGAAGCTAAGCTAATTCTAACAGATCTGGGTGAAAATCCTAATATGAGTTTAGAGGAGATTAAAGATTATCTCAAAACCAAATGGAGGATTTATACCAAAGTTACTAAGATGTCATACAATCCCAACTATGGAGAAGAAGATGAATGGAATAGAGATGGTTGGGCATATGATGACTACTATGATGAGAAACCAGGGAATGATGACAAGAGAAATTGGTTTACCGAAGACTTCAACAGATACCTTACACAAGATGAAGCCGAATGGTGGAGTGTAGTTGAGGGATTGGCTTTTGTGTCATTGTACCTGGTAAAGAAAAAACGATAAAAAAAAATTAAAGAGATTGGAAAATTAAATTCCTTTCTCTTTTTTTATTCTATGTCCCTAATGTTGAGATAATTATAAAACTTTTTCTTTAATATATCATCAGTATAGTAGAAGAGTTGAAGATCAAATATCATCCCCCATGTTATCACTCTAATGCTTTTATAGGTGCCTGTGCTGTTAAAGAAATAACCTTTAAAGGAGAGATAAATGGATGTTCCTATTGTTGTTTGAAAATTAAGAAATCTACCCATTGTTAATCCTATAGCGACCAGACTCCTATATTTTGTTTTATCACCATCACAAAGTCTATCTGCTATCTTAAAATTTAATAACTTCATAAGCTTAGCTTGTAAAAGGAAAACCTCTTCTAAATAAATGAAATGCTAGTGGATTTAAGTCATAGCTAATAAAGACTGAAGCAATGAAACCTGTCTTTTTCATAAATGCTGAGACGTGTAGCCTTTGCTGACTTATATTATAGGATGTGATAGAGAAACGCACCTCATCATTAATAAATTCCATCCCACTCGAATACCTGCATCCATTATACTTATAAATTCTAGTAACAGCTCTTTGACATAGGTTGACTATTACTGCTATATTCTCCTTTATGAATGGATTATGACAATAACAAAGACTATGACTCAGTCCTTTAGCCAACCTCACCTGCATTATTTTCATTAATCTCTTTTATTTCTATTTTTCGTTTTGGCACTATATCTTTACACAAGGGAACTGACACATTATATTTTCTCTGTTTTTGATTTGGATAGTGTGTTAGGTACATGATGTTTATTATCAGTTCCTGTTGTAAATCATCAGCCCATCCAGGTATTGCATCGTAAAGACATCTGATCCACATTCCTTTTTCTGGAATATTACACTTACCAGACGCAACAGTCATTAAAATCCAAGGAATACCAACATCTTTGAAAAATATTGCTTGTTTAATCTGCCAAAACTTCATAGTTAGTAAATTTAAATCTTTTATTATGCTCCCGCTCCCTTATTAATCTTATTTTTATCATTCGAGCAGATGACAGCTTTTGTCCTGGTTTAAAAATAATTAATTTTACAGTAGTTTCTATTAAATTAATAGACTCACATCTAGTAGGATAAGATCGAAGTAGTAAACATTCTCCAACTAGAACAATATCTCCAACTCTATCAGACAATAAGTAGGTAAAAATAATAGACAACAGTTTCTTATGCGACTCTGTTTTGCCTAATTTCTTCGCCAATTGAACTGTCTGCTCTTTCATTCTATGTCATAAAAGTAGTTAATTACACAGCTCACTAACCTATTCTTTATTATCACTACATTAAATCTACACGCCATAATTGACTTGTTTCTTGTTAAATTAACTATGTAACTATTATTATCTGTTTTTATGGGGTAGAGTAAATATTCACCTATCTGCCAATATTCCTTCTCATTATCCTCATTATTATAATTGATAACAGTTGAAATAACTAAAGCTAGAACCTTATATATCCTTGATTTTCTTTTCTTAGCATCAAGAAGCTGCATCAATTTCATATTTGAAGGGTATTAATTGAGAATGCTTGACTTTACCAATTAAATGAAGTTTTATTCTAAATGTTTTGTTATAATAAGAATCAAGCAAATAAACCTCAATTGCATTTAGTCTTGCTCCTAGATATGCTTTATTCGACACGCGATATCTATTTCTTACGTTGTAGATGTAACCAAACTTATCAGATTTCTCATATTCCCCATTAAAACAAAAATAATCTAACTCCCAGTTAAGTACATAATAGAGAACATTTGCTAAGATGAATGGTTTTAGTTTATATTTATTAAAGGGAGGATCAACGGGGAGTGTATTAGCTAGTTTAATTATTAGGCGCTTCATAAACAACAGTAACATCAATTCGCTTTATATCAATCCTTCCTGAATGGTTATGATCAAAATAAAAATTAATAAAAGTTTCCGTTTTTTCTCCACTAATATGCTTGACTCGAATAAGATCATTATCCCAACCAAATACTACTACTCTTTCTTGATTATCTCCATGAAATAGGTTAAACAACTTTCTTTTTGTTGGATTATAAATTAGGTCAAGCATATAGATAATGGCTGAAAAACTAGCGGTGACTTTATATCCTCTTATTCTCTTTGCGTCATGTAAATAGATTAGTTTCATTTATCTTAGCAATAAATCTAACTTCACACTGTTGCCAATATTCTTGAGAAGACCTTATACAACCAATCCAGAATTTCCTCTTTTGAACATTATAAGAAAGAATAATTATAGTTAGATTCATTCTCTTACTTTGAATATGAACATTAAGAGGAGAAGTTTGACGATTCATTGATGCAAGGCCTAGACAAGATAAATAAATAACCAAAGATCTTTCCCGACGAATTAAATCTGTCTTATTAAAATCTGCTCCCCACCAATCAGCTAGTTTATAATGAAGTAGTTTCATTCAATAAGTATTTCAGTTATTTTAAGGTGTGGTAACATTTCATAGTGAATACCCAACACAATAGTTCTAGGTGCTCTTGTTTTATCTAACGCTAGCACTTCAATCTTCTTATATTTACAGGTTAATAAAGCAACAACTATTTCTTTATTTTCATCTTCAAAAGTTATTCCTCTTATATCATCTAAACTAGTAGGGATTGTCTTTTCATCCCTCAATAGTTGACAGATACAGTAGAATAGATAAATGGATAGGTATATTATCTTTTTAATATCATCAAATAGTGGAAACAAAGATAAACTATCTGCTTCTTTAATTTGCTTTCTTTTCATCTATTATAAGGTTAATAATATCCTAAATTATCTAGTGAGGTAATGATAATTTCATTTCCATATCTAATGTATGT
>AUXO010759120.1_pt1 | contig 18296 bp, 28 predicted proteins | sample 768731 | NCBI WGS metagenome assembly AUXO01 (sample SAMN02715735, study PRJNA202380) | gut metagenome | biome: sheep rumen | host: Ovis aries | place: New Zealand: Palmerston North
TTCCTCTTGTTCCTGGAATTCTTAACTTAAATGGCAACACCTCTAATCGTTTTGCAAGATATGAAATTGTTCTTCAAGGAAATATCCAAATTCCTACAGGAGGCGAGGTTACTCCAATCGCATTAGGTATCACGCTTAATGGTGTAGTTATACCTGAGAGTGTTGCAATCGTAACACCAGCCGCCGCAGAAGATTATTGGCATGTGTATACTTCAGCTGTTGTAACAGTTCCTTGCGGATGCTGCTTAACTGTATCTGGTGCGTATGTAGATGGAACAGAAGATGATCCTGCTACAACGCCAACTCCGTCTATTCAAGTAAGGCGTAAAGCTTCATTAACAGTAAATAGAATTGCATAAGGAGGATAAAGAGATATGGCAACAGAAGCATTAAAAGCAATGAAAGAACAGCTGATGAGTTGCGTTCAAGGGCAGCTTGGAGATATTTCAAAAGTAGATGCTCATGAACTCGGCGAAGCGGTTGATATGATTAAGGATTTAGCGGAAGCTATTTATTATTGTACAATTACTGATTCAATGTAGAAGAGTGAGGAAACTAAGCATCAAGGCGAGACAAATATTAATTATTACACAACTCCTTACTATAATAAGATGGCTTACCCTGATTGGACGAGGGATGCTGAAAGAACTGGCGGCTATATGTATTACCCTGGTGGGAGCGGAAATGGCACTGGAGGCAATATGGGCGGCAATACTGGCGGAAATGGGGGCATTAACTATTATACAGAAATGCCGAGAGATATGATGCGTGATCCGCGGTAGGGTAGAAGCCCAATGCGCCGCCGTATGTATATGGAAGGCAAGGAAATGCATAAAGATACTAATTCTCAATTAAAGGAATTAGAGGCTTATTTACAAGAATTATCTAGTGATATTACTGAAATGATTAAGGATGCGTCTCCAGAAGAAAGAGCAACGTTACATCAGAAGATGACAACGTTGGCTAATAAGATCGTTTAAAACTAAATAACAATGTTTCTAATTAACAATGTTTATTGGAAACTGGCTTTTGTCTCTCCAGATTTTCCTCTTTTGCGGAGGATGTCTGGAGAGTATTCCATAGGTGCTTGTGATAATTTAACTAGAACTATTTATATAAATGAGACGCTATATGGTAGTTTATTAAAGAAGGTGCTTTGTCATGAAATCACCCACGCCGCGATGTTCTCTTATAATGTTGATCTTTCTATTGAACAAGAAGAATTAGTTGCGGATTTGATTTCTACTTATGGAGATTAGATTATTTATATTACAAATAAAATTTTTATTAAATTGGGTAATATATGAATATAGAAAAATATGAGAAATAAATTATTTCTCTTTTTAAATAAATATATTTTTATTTATAAAATTATTAATGATTTAATATAATTAATAATTTTATAATATGGTGAAAAAAGGAGTATTTAATGAGTATATATGAATTATATAAAAGCATAATTTTTAATGGAAATTATGTTGTTTCAGATATGGAATAGAGAATTGAAACTGTTTATGCATCAGGAAAAATTACTGCAGAAGAAAGAGCTGAACTTTTAAATTTAGCTGGTGAAAATGCAAAAGAAAGTGTTCAGATTGATGTAATGGCAAAACTTGCAGAATTTGAAGCTCGAATTACAAGGCTTGAAGCCAAAGGAGTTGTAGTTTGGACTTCTGGGCATATTACTGCTAAAGGAGAAACAGTTCTTTATGATGTCGACAAAGATGGAAAACTTGAATATTGCAGATATGATGGTGGTAGATCTTCTACGACACTTAGTCCTGGTAAAATTGATGGATGGGTTGTCCTTAATGCAGAAGGCGGTTAGGTAGTTGGAACACTGTAGAAAAATGAGAATGGGCAAATTGTTATTATTCCTGTTTAGTGATTCAGATTAAAAGAAATAAAATAAACTATTATTAATAATAAATGCGGTAATTAAATAAATATTCAAAAATAATATTATTATTTACAGAAGATATATGTTATTAATTACCGCATTTTAGTAACTTGTGGAGAAAGGAAGAGTATTTATGGATAAAATGACTTCCATACGGATTAAACTTGAAAATGGGACATATTCGGAGAAAATACCTTTAAGTGTTCTTGCTACTAATATAAATTGGGATAATACTCATTCATTAGTAGATGTTCTTGGAAATGTAGATCTTACAAAAGGAAATTTACAAGCACAAATTGATGAAAAAATTAATGTGCAAATAGATGATTCTTTATCTATCGAAGGAGATGCCGCGGATGCTAAGATCGTTGGAGATAATTTTGCAATATTAAATAATAATATTAGTGCATTAGAAACGAATAAACAAAATATATTAACATTTGATACGGCTCCTGCGTCTGGCTCAACAAATCCAGTTACTTCTGGTGGCATTAAAGCCGCAATAAATAAAGTTGAACAAACTTGTTCTAATATTAGTACTGAGTTAGGAAAATCTTATGTTAGTAAAAATTCACAAAATTTTACAAATGAATAGAAAGAACAGATAAGAAAAAATATAGGCTTATCAAATGGAGATGCTGCAGCTAATGGATTTAATGAAACAGTAAGAACTGCTTTTTTAAATGCTTTAGATCATTTAGTTTGGGATTCATCTGATCCTTCTGGTCAGACTTATATAGATGCTATTAGGGAAGCTATTACTCCAAAAGTTCAATATATTATAGCTACATTTGAAACGCCAGAATCTGGATATGTTTAGTATACAGCACCTCAATCAACTGTTCTTGAGTAGATAAAAAAATATCTCACTGTTATAGCTAAATATACAGATGGCTCTTAGAAAGAAATTACAGAAAATTATTCACTTTCAGCATCAATAGCTGAAAATGGATTGGCTAGGGTTATAGCTATATATCAGGAGAAAAGATCAACACCTTTTTAGGTTATGTGTAAAAATAAAAATAATTTATTATATGATTGGAATTTTAAAACATCATTATTTGATAAAATTAGTTATACTAATGCACAAGTGTCTGCAGCAGATGGTGTATAGCCGCCAGCTAGGACAAGCGAAGGAGTAGTATTTAATGCACCAACTCAAAGGTTGTGTCTTGGATCTATTAATATGGTTGGAAAAACAATTGAATTTGTTATATCACAGTTTAATTTTGTAGGTAATACTGGAAAACATTGTAGATTGTTAATGAATCAAAACAGTGAAGCATCAAATGCTGTTGGAGCTGGTGCTTTAATATTCCGTTCTGGATATGGATGGTCTTCATATGGTTATACAGATGCTGAACATACTGAAGCTGGATATCGAGGATGGTCTGCCCATGGTTGGGGAAATTTATATAATCCTGATCAAATAAATTTCTTTAATAATAAGACAGTAAGAATTAAATATTGTTAGGATGGGTTTACTAGGAAACTTTATGTAGATGGAGAACTTATCGCTACGATGTCAGATGTTTATTTTAATAATAATTCTACAATTATTAGTTTTGGTGGCGGACCAACTTATTCACAAAATAGTGGTGATCAATGTTATAATATGACTATATCAGCTGTTCGTATATATAATGAAGATTTTTAGGAAGAAGGAGCATAATATAAATGGGTGTATATGCTAAAAATGGTATTCAGTTAGATCAAACTTTTAATTATGATACTAGTATAAAAAGTATTAATCATCGAGGTTTTTCCAACCTCGCTCCAGAAAATACGCTTCCCGCGTACGTATAGTCAAAACGTCATGGATATACTTATGTAGAAACAGATGTTTCTTTTACTTCTGATAACATACCTGTATTACTTCATGATGCAACAATTGATAGAACATCTAATGGTACTGGTACACTATCTGAAATGACATATGATGAAGTAAAAACATATGATTTTGGATCTTGGAAAGATGCTAAATATACAGGAGTATAGATTCCTACTTTGGATGATTTTTTAACAGTATGTAAGTTATTAGGATTAAAACCTTATATAGAATTAAAAGATAATGGAGCATATACAAATGCTCAAATTAAGCAAATTGTAGATATGGTTCAAAGGCATGGGATGAAAGAAAACAGTACTTATATATCATTTAACGCAGATTATCTTCAAGCAATAAAAGAATTAGATAGCAAAGCGCGATTAGGATTTTTAAAAGGCGCTCAAGCTAATTATACCTAGGATTTAGTTATTTGTAATAATTTAAAAACATCTACTAATAAAGTATTTTATGATGTTCGTTATGATAAGGTAACTTAGTAGATGATAGAAGCATTATCTGCGCAAGATATGCCTATTGAGGTATGGACAATTGATGATGAAGAGACTGTTTGGGATTTAGATGATTATATAACTGGAGTAACGACAAATTCATTAAATGTTGGAAAAGTATTTGTTGAACATGTTTTATTGCAATAAATAATTAATTATAAAAATAAAAAGAAAGGACAGAGAAAATATTTATGGATAAATTAACTGCCATAAAAATTAAGCACGATGATGGAACATTGTCTAATGAAATTCCTATTAGTGTTTTTGTATAGAATATTGTATGGGACAATACTCATACTTTAGTTGATGTCCTCGGTAATGTTGATTTGACGTCAGGAACTATCCAGCAACAGATTAAGCAATTACTCAATAATAAAGTTGATTATACACAATTAGGAAATTATGTAGATCGTCAAATTAGTATTGATGTAAAAAAATGGATGGATCAAAATATTAATTCGGCAGGTTCAGTTGTTATAGATACTAGTTTAACAGTATCTGGTGCTGCTGCAGAAGCTGAAGCAACTGGAAATAGAATTCAAACATTAACCACTCAAACTCAAAATCAAATACAAGCATTAAATACTTAGCTCACAGAGCAAATGCAAACTTTAAGTGATGATACTTAGGAAGCATTATCAACTTTAAGTTCTGAAACTCAAACACAAATGCAAACATTAAATACTCAACTTACAACGCAAATGCAAACATTGAGTGAAGAAACTTAGAGTTCTTTATAGACATTAAATAGTGATATTTATAATCAAATGCAAACATTAAGTAATTAGACTCAAAGTCAATTAGAAGCATTAAATAGTACATTTTCAGATTAGTTAGATACATTGAGTGAATAGACTTAGACAAAATTACAAACATTAAGTACACAAACTGCCACTCAATTTTAGACAGTAAATGGTTAGATTCAAACTTTAACTAATAATTTAGCAACTACTAATGGTACAGTTGGTTCACTTTCTTCATCTCTTAGTACTCTTTCTGCAGATACTACTAATCAAGCTGAAGCATTAAGTTCCGAAATTCAGACTGTTGCAAATAATGTAGAAAATATTAACTCTACAGTTGACTCCGTTAATCTTGCCCTTGAAGATTTTGTTAATGATGGATATGTTGAAAATGGAGTCGCTTATTTTGTACATAATGGAGAAGTACTTTTCCAAATCACTGGTATTGGTGGTAGCGGAGGAGGCGGTGGCGGCGGAGGTGGAGATACTAACAATGCCACACTTACTGTCGTTAATAATACTGGATGGTTATCAAGAACAATTGCCTCAGGTGCTTCTTGCCCAATTGTTATTAATTGGAGTTCTATAGAAGATGAGATGCCTACTGGAGATGGTACTGCACAAATTTCAATTAATGGAATTTTAAAATCAACTCAGGGTATTCGACAAGGAGATGTAACAATAGATATTGGAAGTTATGTATCTGCAGGTTCTAATATTGTAAAAGTAAGAATATCAGATGTTTATAATAATTCTAGAACTATTAATTTTAATGTAACAGTAGTAGTTTTATCTATTAGTTCTACATTTGATAGCTCTGTTGTTTATGCAGATACGATTCCATTTCCATATACACCTGTTGGAGCAGTTCCTAAAACTGTTCATTTTGTTTTAGATGGAAGACAATTAACTACTCAACAGACTTCTGTGTCTGGAAGACAAATTACTTATGTTATTCCCGCACAAAGTACAGGAAGCCATTCTTTAAGAGTTTATTTTGAATCTGAAATTAATAATGAAGTAGTTAGTTCAAATGAATTATATTATGAGTTTATTTCAAGTGCTACAGGTAGTAATACTGTGATTATTACGAGTCCTTATAATAAGACTTCATAGCAACAATATACTTCAATTGTTATTCCATATACAGTATATAATCCAAATAATTTAACTTCTGAAGTTAGTATATATGCAAATAATGAATTGTTATCTACTCAAATTGTAGATAGAACAGAGCAATCTTATACATATAGAGCAGAAGTTGATGGGCCATTAGAAATTAAAATTCAAAGTGGTAGTGCAGTTAAAATAATTAATATTAATATTATAAAATTAAATATTAATGTAGCTGCATAGACTGAAGATTTAGTTTTATATCTTACTTCAAAAGGAAGAAGTAATCGAGAACTTAATCCTGCAATATGGAAATATCATGATATTGATGCAACATTTACTAATTTTAATTGGGTTTCAGATGGATGGCAAACAGATTCAGAAGGTATTGTTTGTTTAAGAGTTTCTGGAGATGCTAGAGTAACAATACCATATAAATTATTTGGTACTGACTTTAGACGAGCTGGTAAAACAATTGAAATTGAATTTGCTACAAGAAATATTATTGATTATGATACGATAATTTTATCATGTTTTAGCGGTGGTCGCGGTCTGACCTTGACTTCACAAAGAGCAAGACTTGTTTCAGAGCAGTCTACTATTAGTACTCAATATAAAGAAGATGAACATATTCGACTTACTTTTGTAGCTCAAAAATCTTCTGAAAATAGATTTTTAATGGTTTATATTAATGGTATTCCTTCTGGTGTTGTACAATATCCAGATGATAATGATTTCCAACAAGATCAACCTGTTGATATTACTATTGGTTCAAACGATTGTGCGATAGATATTTACAATATTAGAGTATATGATAATAGTCTTACTCATCAACAGGTATTGGATAACTGGATTGCAGATACACAAAATGGAAGTTTAATGCTTGAACGTTATACACGAAATCAAGTTTATGATGAATACGGAAAAATTGTTACTACTAATCTTCCTAGTTATCTTCCATATTTTATTTTAAATGCAGAAGAATTGCCACAATTTAAGGGAGATAAAAAGACTATTTCTGGACAATATGTTGATCCAATGTATCCATCTCGAAGTTTTACATTTACTGGCTGCCAAATTAATGTACAAGGTACATCTTCTGCACCATATGCAAGAAAAAATTATGACATGCAATTCAAAAATGGATTTGAAATTGGAAGCGAACATTCAAAGAATTATACACTTGATCCAAGTGTTCTTCCGTTTAATCGTTTTGTTTTAAAAGCTGATGTTGCTTCTTCTGAAGGCGCTAATAATGTTGAACTTGTAAAACTTTATAATGATGCTTGTCCATATAAAACACCAGAAATGGAAGAAGATCCAAAAGTTCGTTGGGGTATATTTGGATTCCCAATTGTTGTATTTTGGAATGATTTAGTTACTAATGAAGTAAAATTCCTTGGAAAATATAATTTTAATTTCCCAAAAAGAGCACCGGCTCCTTATGGTTATAATCCAGATTCAGAAAATGAAGATATTGCAAAAATGGAATCTTGGGAATTTCAAAATAATGTATCTTCATTAATGTTATTCCAAAGTGACTATTTTAATGAAGAAATGCGGACTGATCCAGATACCGGTGAGACAAAAGAAGCTTGGCGTTTTGATTATGAAGCAAGATTCCCATCTGATGAATGGGTTGATTACAGTACAATACAAGAATTCCAAAGCTTTGTATATTCTACATGGAGAGAAAATGCGACGAATCAGACACTTAGTTCTCCAGTCACATATAATGGAGTTAAATACACTAAAGATACAGCTGAATATCGTCTTGCAAAGTTTAAAAATGAATTCCCAACTTATGCAGAATTAGATAGCTTTATTTTTTATTATATTTTTACAGAATTGTTCTTATTAGTAGATAGCCGCGCTAAAAACCTTTTTATTGGTTTTAATGGATCTCCTGTTACAGTAGCAGGAAGAAAAGCTTTACGTAAGGCCACGGCTCAACCATATGACATGGATACCGCCATTGGAACTAATAATGAAGGTACACTTGTTTATGGCTATAATCTTGAAGATATTGATCCAGGACAGATTTATACTGGAAAAGGATCTGTACTTTGGGAAAATCTTCGTGATTCTTATCCAACAGAAATCGCAAGAATGTATCAAACTTTAAGAACTGGTAACATTTTATCATATAATACAATTGAACAAAGATTTGAAGATCATCAAAGCAAATGGCCAGAAGCAATATGGATTGAAGATTCACAATTTAAATATCTTGATCCTCTTATTAATCCAGATCCTGGAAAAGAAGCGACATCTACTTATCTTCCAATGCTTCAAGGTTCAAAAGAACAACAAAGAAAATGGTGGTTAAGTAATAGATTTAGATACATGGATAGTAAATGGCATGCGGGTGATGCATTAATTACACCAATTCAGTTAAGAGCATATTCTAAAGGCAATATTACTGTAACACCTTATTTTGATATCTATCCGACTGTGCGTTATGGTTCTCATACTGTTAGTGAACGTGGCACGCATTGGCAACCAACCACTTTAGTTTGTCCAGCAGAAATACCTACATTTAATGATACAGAAATTTATATATTCTCTGCTCCTCAAATTGCAAAGATTGGAGATTTATCTCCACTTAAAATTGGCCTTGCAGATTTTAGTGGTGCTATTAATTTACAAGAAGTAAAAATTGGTGATGCTTCTAGTTCATATGATAATACTAATTTATATCAAGTTAGTTTTGGTTCAAATGTATTGCTTAAAAAAATTGATGTACGAAATTGTAGTGGGCTTGGTGACACTACGATGGAAGGACATTCACAACAAACTGTTGATATTTCTAAATGTTCTGTCATTGAATAGGTATATTTTGAAGGAACTAAAATTACAGCTGTTACGCTTCCAAATGGTGGCACATTAAGAGTCCTTCATTTACCCGCAACTATTACTAATCTGACACTTATAAATCAAAAAGCTTTAACTGATTTATCTGTTGCTGGATATAATAATATTTCTACATTAAGATTGGAGAACTTAGTTTCTAGTATTGATACGTTAGCTATTTTGAGAGCTGTCCCAATGGGAGCCAGAGTTCGTTTAATTAACATTAATTGGGAAACAGATGATTTAAGTAGTATTTTTACTTTATTAAATTCTATGAGAGGATTGGATGAATCTGGTAATAATACAGATATAGCTCAAGTTAGTGGTACAATTACCACAACTAGTACAACTCAAGTTTTGATAGATGAATTTAATACAAAATATCCTTATATAAATATTGTAGCAGATTAGATTATAACTACACTTACTTATAAGACTTGGAATGGAGATACTACTCTTAAAACTATTTTATGTAGAAATGGAGTACCGCAAGAAGAAGCGCCTGAAGTGCCTGCAAGAGAAGAAACTGCTCAGTATGTATTTACTGCTGTAGGTTGGAATACTACACAAGATGCTTCAACAAATGATATTCATATAAGATTAAATGTAACAAGTGATAGAATTGTCTATGCTGCATATAGTAGAGCTACTAAGACTTATACTATAACTTGGATGAGTAATGGGACAGTTCTTAGAACTGATACAAATGTTCGTTATGGAACCAAGCCCAATTGGGGAACTTCAATGCCAAAAGATGAATATGGCAGAACTGCAATTAGATGGGATTATAATGTTAATATAGGTATTACTGGTGATACAATTATTAATGCTAAATATATTCCTGAATATACTGCAACATTTGTGTTAGCAGCAGTCGATAGTGACACCGAAAGTCAAAAAACATTATATAGTTATAAACTTGATCAAGAAACTGTGCCTGTATACGGTGGAAAACCCCCAGTTTCAATACAGGGCAATCCTACTGATTTTAAATTTATTGGATGGAGTCCATAGTTAGCACCTATTCAAACTAATACAACCTATATTGCACAATTTGAAGATAATAGAGCATTAACTCTTCAATATTTAAGTCGTACTATTAAAACATATGAATCCTCAGAACAAACTAAACTTCCAGCTTATTCATTTTATAATTCGCCAAATTTAACTACTATAATTGCTCCTATTACTTCTATTACTTCATAGGCTTTATATGAGGTTCCTAATTTAAAAGTTCTTGATTTAGCAAGCTCTTTTGATGTGACAGTTGGTACTTCACTTTAGGGTAAACGGAAACTTGAACATTTAATTATTAGAAATACTTCATTAAATAGTTCATATTTATCATTAACAGGAACTCTAATTGAAAATCGGAGAGGTGCTATTTATGTACCTACAAATTTAGTTTAGACTTATAAATCAAATGCTTATTGGGGTCGTTATATTATTGCAGATATTAATGATTATCCATTAACTGATTACAGTACAATTTCAGATGATTGGGATACTATTGTAGCTGGAACTAATTACCTTAATTATCCTATTGGTAGTACTAAACTTTTAAATGTTGGAAATGCACAAGTTTATATGCAATTAGTAGCTAAGAATACAGACATTCTTTCACGAGATCATAGCTCTAAAGCAAAAATGACTTGGATAACCAGAGATATTTACACAAAACATGCAATGAATACATCTGGTTCTAGTAATAATGGATGGGCTGGTACTGAAATTAGAACTTGGTTAAGAACTGTTATATTACCATTATTACCTGAAATAATTCAAAACAATATAAAAGTAGTTGATAAAACTTATCGCACTAAAATTCCAAATGATACAACTTTAACTATAGAAGATACAATTTGGATTCCTTCTTATCGAGAAATAGGATTAACTAATTCATCATATGTTGAATCTGAAGGTCCTATATATTCATCATTATTTAATTCTGATGCAAGTAGAATTAAATATACATTTTCTAATGATCTTGATTGGTGGTGGACAAGAACAACTTATAATTCAAATGGTCGTTTTTCATGTAGTAGTACCACTGGAACTCATACTTATAATTCTAGTGGTAGTATTGGTGGAGTTGTTTTTGGTTTTTGTCTTTAATTTAATTTTAATTAAACTACCTTTTTATTATTAAAAAGGTAGTTTAATTAATAAATAGGAAGGAGAAATATGGCAAATACAAGAGATTCTTTAGGGGATCAAGTTACTATAGATAGTTTAATAAATCGCACTTTAACTTAGTTAGAAGATGATGAAATTGTTGTACTTGGAAATCATGCTTTATATTATAATACTGCATTAACATCACTTTATTTTCCAAATTTAATTAGAGTAGGAAATTATGCTTGTCGAGATTGTCCAAAATTAACATCTATTGAATTACCTAAAGTTTAGACTATTAACAATTATGGTTTTTATAACTGTGATTTAACATCTATTGAATTACCTAAAATTCGGACGATTAATACAGCAGCATTTGGATATAATAAGCATCTTCAATTAGTAAATTTATCTAGTATATAGAAAAAAACTATTAGAGATAGTGCTTTTTATTAGAACTATAAATTAAAAAATATAATAATTAATGGGCCAGAAGTAAGTACATTGTCATCTACATCAGCCTTTACTTATACTCCGATTTGGAGAAAACAAGGAGCAATTTATGTGCCTACTAATTTAGTTAAGTCTTATCAATCTGCTACTAATTGGAGTAATTTTCTTATTGCAGATATTAATGATTATCCATTAACTGATTACAGCACAATTTCAGATGATTGGGATACTATTATTAATAATGATAATTATATGACAGATTATAATATTGGTGATATAAAAATAATGAATTTAGGGTCATTTGGCAATGTATATTTTGAACTAGTTGGGAAAGGAATGGATATAAAGACAGATGGGTCTGGAACTGCTAGAATGACTTGGGTATTACTTGATCCTTTTGTGACTCAAAAATTTCAAAATACTGGATATGTAAAAAATTATAATGATTCAGATATAAAAAAATATTTAATGAATACTATATACCCAAAAATGCCAAATAATATTAAGAATGCAATTGTTCCAGTAAATAAAACATCTTCTGTTTATTAGGGGACGGTAATTAAAGATGGTTTAATTACTACAGAAACTATTTGGTTATTATCTGATCACGAAGTATTTAATAATGCTACAACATATGAACAAATTGGACCTAGTTATAATATAGCTAATAGATCAACAAGTCGTTATAAACATTTGAACGGAATTATGGATTCTGATTATGGAGTTACTTATTGGCTAAGATCAGTTAGTTACTCTTCAAGTGCTAATATAGTATCTTATTATTATGGTAGTGGTTATAGTTCTAATCAAAATAGTAACGCTGGAGTAGTTTTTGGTTTTTGTATTTAAAAAAGGAGTTGCATATGATTATTACAGAATTTTTTAGAATGCGCGAAGATGGAATAAATTTATATAGAACTTATTCTGATCAAAATATGTGTATTCAAAGAGATGGTGAAATCTATGAAGAGGCAATTGATCCAGAGGGTACTAATAGAATTTATACAGAAACAAATATTCCAATTGTTTTTCCTTAGGAAAATAGACAATAGTAATATTATAAAAATAAAAATAGCCCCCTTAATAAAATATTTATATTTTATTAAGGGGGCTATATTTTTTTATACTTTTTCAAATTTAATAATAATATTTGATGGTTCAATAGGATAAGAATTCCCTGCGCTATCATATTTAAAATTGACATTTACAAATAAATTATCAGATGCAGTAAATGTTTTTATATTGTCTCCTTGAACCCACCCTTGAATATTATTATAATCATCCGCTTTAGTATATTTATTTGATTCATAATTATATTTTAATAAATTAATAAATGAATATTGATTATTTGGAGTTATAGAAACAGTAATTTTATTTGCAGTTTTTGGAACTGGGATTGGATAATATTCGGTTAAAATATGCGAAACATAATCTGTATATGGAAGAATACCATTTAAAATACTTATAGTTCTTCTATATCGTGCTGCATTTGGTCTTGTTTCAATTAAACTAATATATGCTCCAGTTAATGCATTAGATACTATATCAACATTTGCTGTAAGTTTTGTAAAACCATTTGTTGAAAAAGACCAATTCCAAATATCATAAAAATCAATAACATTTGCAATTGTAAATGTAGTAGTTTTATTTTGATATGATATTGTTATAGTATTTTTTCCTTTTGTAAGTTTCCCATTTAATTGATATAATGTAACAATAGCAGTTGAATTATCATCATAGTGAGCAGTAACAGTAAGATATTGTTTAAGAGTATTTAAATTATCAGTTGTATAAATTATATGATTATTGGCATTAAATACCGCAGTAATTGATGCTAATTTTCTAATTTCATTTGATGTATTTCTTTCTAAAACTCTGGTACAAGATAAATTCATTGTACTATTTGTATCTAAAGGTAAAGAAATTGATTTAATCATATAATCTCCATATATACCACTTTTTTCATCTTGTACTGTAATTCTTATATTTGGTTCTAAATAATAAATAGGAAGCATTGTTAAAGAAATTTGTTCATTATAATTTGTATATTGATATAATTCTTTTTTTATTTCATCATAAGCAGATTTTAACATTCCGCCATTGGCTAACATTGAATATACTTCTGAACGAACTTGAGCATAATCTTGTTGTTTATTTTGACATTGAGTCTGTAAAGCATTTGCATTTTCAGATCCTGCCTCAATAATAACAATATCTGGATTATTAGGCATAAAAACACAATTAATAGAATCATCAACAATAGTTGTTGTTCTACGACCAATATTTTGAACATTAAATTCTGATAAATTACTTGATGTATCTATAAAATCTAAAAAGAAATCAATATCATTAGGATGAGAAACTGCATCTTTAAAAAATTGACCATTTTGAATATCATATACTTTAGGCCATTCATTTTTTAGTTCAGTAAAATAATAATTACTATCTAATCCAAAAGGTTCACTAATTACACCTGATAAATATAATTCTGTTCTATAATCTGTCGCGGTAATTGATTTTATCTAATAAGAAGTTTGTTTATAAGTTTTAGTATCTACAGACCATTCATATATAATACCAGTATTTGTTGCATAATAATAACCGCCTGGCTAACCAATTTGAGGAAATAAATTACGTCCAGCAAACTAATATGGTTTTTTTGCTTTTACAATTCCATCATCTGGATCTTTATAAAAAAATACATTATATTGATTACCTATTTCTGGTTGAGTATCAATAGCAAGATGATATCTAATAGGAATTTCAAGACCTTCTATAGATTTTCTTTTTCCCCAAACTACAAAATCATTTTTTATTTTTTGATATTGCGGTGAATTTGAATATGATTGAATGATATTGGCATCTTCAAAAGTATATACTGACTTACCTCCAGAATAATCAACTAAATAATTGTCCTCATTCATTTCATTAATTAAAAAAGTAGAATAAGAAGTATTTAAGTAATTCTTTATCTATTGAAATCTAAAATTTCCATCTATATCGTAAAAATATTCATAATTACCAAGAATATTTTTTATTTGATCTAATATAGTAGTAATAGTATCTCCTGCTTTTCCGATTAATTCTGTTGGATAAACAAAATCAGTATAAATATAACCGACATCTTCTCCATAAGAAAATTGTGTAATTGTTCCATTTTGAGTTTGTTTTGCAGATAACTAACTATAATCAGTACTAAAACTATGATACATTGTTCCATCTTCTTGCAATTCAGAATATAGATATAAAGGAACCGACCCAGTCCATTTCATTACTTTTTTTATTTGATTATCTATATCACTAATAATAATTTTTCCAAGCTGCTCTCCGCCAAAATGATTAACTATTTCTTGAATAATTTGATAAATAGTTGGTTGAGAAATTACTTTTACTCCATTCTCATTAACATCTTCTATTTCACTAAAAATAACGGCGGCAGGTAAGGTGCCTCCGCATTCTCCATTTAATAATGCCATTTTATCATGTAATGTTAAAGCAATATTAACTCCACCAGATCCATGAGAAATATTTAAATTAATAATAACATAAATTCCTTGCGGGAACCATATAATAGGATAATCATTATATTCTCCTGAATTATTATTAAAACCAATTAATATTTCAATTTTTTTATTAATTGAAAGCAAACGTTTAATATCAACAAAATCATTTTCATATTCATCTGCTATTAAATTAATATTTGCTGTTCGTCGCATAGAAGAAGATCCATCTAATGTAATATTGCCGCCATTAGCTTTACCTTGTATTTCAGCTATTGGCTTTTCATCAAAAGATAAAACAATAATTTTTACAAATTGTTCTTTTAATTTATTTTCATCAAATCTTTTTAAAAAAGCAGGGTTTTTTAAATATGGAAAATTATATACCAAAATAAATCACCCTCCTTTAATTATTTCGTATTGATAAGTAATAGTAGCTGAAACTGGAACGCCTACTTCATTAGCATCTACATCCACTAAATACCATTTCCCACCTCTATAAATATATACATTATAATCTTCTTTGGTTAATAAAGAATAATCAATAGTAGGTTCAAGTAATACTCCCTATTCTGTTACTGTTAATAGTCTTGACTAATTATTATAATCTACATAATCATGTACAGCATTGGTTCTATTAATAATCATTCTATAAAGAGTATTTGTTCTTGGGGACTTAGGAAAATCTTCATAATAACCATCTGCATATGTTTTTACTACAGCCTAATGTTTACCGCAAAAATAACAATCTTTAATATATTCATTAACACCTTGTAATGATAATACTTTATTTGCTGTAAGAACCGAACGAGATGATGCTTCTTTATCATCTAGCTTTTGAATCTAAAAAATGGCTCTATCTGTTGAAGGTTTAACATCTATTTTTAATATATTTATTAAATTTTTATTAGTAGATGAAGAAATTCGATTATAAATTTTATTAAAAATAGAATCAAATGCTTCAAAGCTTGCAGTAAAACTACCTTTACCATATTCATGAAAATAATTATTAATAATATTATATTTTTTATAATTATCAATAGTAGGCTCATTAATTTCTACTGCAATTGCGCTAAATGAATATAACCGCCGTCCTAATTCATTCATAGGTTGTAAATTAATATCCATTAATTTAACTAATATATTTCCCTAAGTTAAAGAACGAAATAATTTTGCATCATATTTATAAAGAAAATCTTCAACCTATTGTCTAAATTCTCTTTCATAAATATAATCTTGATATATATTAATATTATTATTTTCATTATAATTATCATATAAAGATTTAGAATTTTTATATAATTCAAATTTTGATGTAAATGGTTCTGCAACAATAGCTGAATGGAAATTGTTATCATAATAATTTGGATTATACAAATCAGCATTGTCTATTAAAGAAGTAATTAAGCCACCTATTGAAAAAGTTCTATAAAAATTATTCCCATTTCTTTTAATGTAAGGAAATTGAGAACCTAAAGTAACTTGTTGAGATTCCATTACATTATATCTTAAATTAGATACGATAGGATTAAATTGAATCTTTAATTGTTTTGATCCATTTGTTAAAAATATATCTTCAAAAACACACATAATAGGCTAATCACTATCAACTAACTTTCCAATTCCACCTGTCTATTGAATTCTATATTTATACCACACTCCACTTTCAATTGAAGTATCATACCATATGAAGCCAGATTGAGGGGTTGCAGCATGTGGAATAGTTTTTATAGTTTCCCATTGAGTAAAATTATTTCTAGAAGAAGATCTTCTTATTATTAAATCTTTATCAGTACATATTGAATCATGAAAAGCAACGCTAATTTTAATTCTTCCATTATCTTCATCTGCATCAAATGAAGTTATAGCATCTAATAAAAAATTTCTTTGAAAATTAATTTTAAAATTAAAACTTATTGTATCAGTGTATAAATTTCTTGTAGTATAATTTAAAACTAAAATATAATTTATATCATTTAATAAGTCATATTTTATTTCACAATTAATTTCATTTGGATTATAACTGTTTGTATAAATCTAATTACTTGTAAATATTAAATTATTATTAGATATAATATCTTGATATATTTTTATATTATAACTTCTTAAATATTCTTGCTCTTTAACATTATTATTATAATACATTTTACCTACAATTTCTGTTAAAGGAGCCTATAAAATTGTTACTCCGCTTAAATTAAAATTCTAAATAGAGATACGTGGCTGTTCAATTCCTTTAATTAAACATACAATAGACCATTCTGAAAAATAATCTTTATTATCAGACAACCAAGTATTTAATTTTGTTCCTGTAGATGGCGGATCTGCTGCTTCTGTAGATGTAAATCTTAATTGAACTTTATAAAATTGATTTAACTAAAATGCACCATTTACCAAATCAGAAGGAGCAATCTAAATATAATATTTATAGTTATCTAAAACCGACTAATCCTATTTAATAGTTGTAATTTTAATACCAGATGGATATAAATTAGTTTTAAAAGCAGAAGCATTTGTCTTCTGATTAATTAAAGTTACCTGAACATTTTTAATATCTTTTATTTGATTGAAAGATGAAAGAGAAAAATGTATTTTACATGTTACTGATCTAATAAATGCAGGTATAACATCGGGTATTATTGGCGGATATAAATTAGAGACAATACTCATATTTTATTCTCCTTTTATCTCTTTTATATTAATTAATTACAATAAATTACTTTATTCTATTGCGGCGGTTGTTTTGGTAAAGCTCTTAATTCATTCATAAAACCCGCTATAAATGAATTGCCGCCTTCATCTTCATAATGTTGGTAACGTCTTTCAAGGCAATCAAGACTGAAATCGTCAATCCAACCAACTTGATAACAAAAATAGTGATGCTCTCTTGTAATATATGATTTTATATCATCCTTATCTGAATCTATTAACATATCAATTTTTTCTGATAAATTTTGAAGGATTCTATCAGTTGTCTATTGATTATTTTTTAAAATAGCTATTGTCTAATTCTATTTTTGTAATTCTTGTTTTAATTCTTCTTTACTATTTAATTTAGTATGTTCATAATTAAAAATTTTTTTTATTCGTTCATAAACCCAATCTAAAAAAGTAATAAAACTTTTTAAAGCTAAAACTAAAAAAATAGTAAAAATTAATATTTCAGATAAGGAGTAGCGCTAGAGCAATTCTATCATGTACATTCCTCCCTTAGATAAAAGATTTCTCTTACAATTATTATTAAAATTTTTATAAATCAATTATCCAAGTTAAGCCAAAAAA